>Ga0196974_1000006_pt1 | contig 224819 bp, 232 predicted proteins | sample S1_1013CmetaG_FD_155477 | JGI IMG/M metagenome (GOLD analysis project Ga0196974, IMG submission 155477) | Soil microbial communities from Anza Borrego desert, Southern California, United States - S1_10-13C | ecosystem: Environmental > Terrestrial > Soil > Desert | place: USA: California...
GAGGACGTCGCGATCGCGGCGGCAGGCCCCCCCGCGTCGGTCGTCGCAAGGCGGCCGCCGCGTGATCCGTCAAAGGCCCGAAGGCAGGGCCGCCAGTCGGAGGGCGTGTGGAAAACGGCCGCGCGGGACAGCCTGTCTCGTCGAAACGGTAAAACACATCCCAGCACCGGGCGAGCCCCGGCTGTCCCGCGCCCTCCCCACCCGACCTGCCGCGCCCCGCGCGGCGGGGCGAGACCGCATGACTTCGTCATCCCCGGACAACGAGCCCGAGAGGACGAGGCCGATCCGCGACGAAGCGGCGAAGAGTCGTGCCCGCTCTCTCCCTCCCCGCCCTCGGGGAGGGCGGCCGAGCCGCAGGCGAGGCCGGGTGGGCGCGGCCGCAAGGCCGCGCCAATCCCCGCCCGCCGTCCCGCCACCCCGATCGCTCGCGCGACCACCCTCCCCGAACGGGGAGAGAGAACTGCACTCTCCCCAACGGCTCCGCCGCCCGCTATCTACCCCCCATGCGCCAGTCCTTCGACGAAACCACCGACCCGTCCTTCGGGGCGAAACACCTGCCCCTCGTCCGGGCGAAGATGGCCGAGCAGGGCCTCGACGGCCTGCTGGTCCCGCACGAGGACGAGCACCAGAACGAATACCTCCCGGAGGCCAACGATCGCCTCGCATGGCTGACCGGTTTCACCGGTTCGGCCGGGGCCGGGGCCGTGCTCAGCGACCGCGCCGCCGTCTTCGCCGACGGCCGCTACACGGTCCAGGTCCGCGCCCAGGTCGATCCCGCCCGGTTCGAAATCCTGTCGCTGGAGAACAACGGCCTCGCCGCCTGGCTTGAGACGGCGCCGAAGGGGGCGGTGATCGGCTACGACCCGCGCCTGCACAGCCCCGACGCGCTGGCGACCCTGAGGCGCGCCGCCGACAAGGCCGGCGCCAGCCTGAAGCCGGTCGATCCCAACCCGCTCGACCTCGCCTGGGGCGACGAACGGCCTGAGCAGCCGAACGCCCCGGTCGTGCCGCACCACGATCGCTACACCGGCGAAACCAGCGCGGCCAAACGCGCCCGCATCGGGCAGGCGATCCGCGAAGCCGGGGCCGCGGCCGCCGTGCTCACCGCCCCCGCCTCGATCGCCTGGCTGTTCAACATCCGCGGAGGCGACGTCATCCGCACCCCGCTGCCGCTCGCCCAGGCCATCGTCCGGACCGACGGCACGGCGCGACTGTTCATGGACCCGCGCAAGGTCACCAATGAACTGCCCGGCTGGCTTGGCGATGCGGTTGCGCTGGAGGCCCCAGAGGCCCTGCCGCAGGCCCTCGAGGGCCTGTCCGGCCAGCCGGTGCTGATCGATCCCGGCCAGTCCTCGGCCTGGTATTTCGACCGGCTCGAAGCCGCCGGCGCGACCATCGTCCGCGGCATGGACCCCTGCACCCTGCCGCGCGCCTGCAAGAACCCGGTCGAGGTCGAGGGCAGCCGTCAGGCCCACATCCGCGACGGCGCCGCCCTGACCCGCTTCCTGCACTGGGTCGACACCGTCGCCCAGCAGACCCTGCCGACCGAGCGCGAGATCGCCGAGGCGCTGGAAGGCTTCCGCGAGGCCACCGGAGCCCTGAAGGATCTCAGCTTCGACACCATCGCCGGGGCCGGCCCCAACGGCGCCCTGCCGCACTACAAGCCGGTCGGCGACAAGATCCGCCGTATCGAGAAAGGCTCCCTGCTGCTCGTCGACGGCGGCGGCCAATACCTCGACGGCACCACGGACGTGACCCGCACCATCGCCGTGGGAGAGCCGACCGCCGACCAGCGCCGGATGTTCACCCTCGTGCTCAAGGGCCACGTCGCCATGGCCACCGTGCGCTTCCCCGAAGGCACCACCGGCCACCAGCTCGACGTGCTGGCCCGCCTGCCGATGTGGATGGCCGGCCTCGACTACGACCATGGCACCGGCCACGGCGTCGGCAGCTACCTCGGCGTCCACGAAGGGCCGCAACGCATCGCCAAAATGGTCAACTCCCAGCCGCTGCTGACCGGCATGATCGTCTCCAACGAGCCCGGCTATTACCGCGAGGGCCATTGGGGCATCCGCATCGAGACCCTGCAGGTGGTCACCCCGCCCGAACCGATCCCCGGCGGGGAGCGGCCGATGCACGGCTTCGAACAGCTGACCTTCGCGCCGCTGGACCGCAAGCTGATCGACGTCGCCCTGCTGACCGCCACCGAACGGGCCTATGTCGACGCCTATCACGCGGAGACGCTGGCCAAGGTCGGGCCTCTGCTGGACGGGGAGGCGAAGGCGTGGCTGGAGCGGGCTTGCGCGCCGCTGTAGCCCTCCTGTTGGCGCTCGCGTCGGCGACGCCCGCCGCGGCGCAGGCGGCGCGGCTGCCGCGCGAGGTGTTCGACGTCATTCCGCCGTCGGCGCGGGTCGAGGGCGAACGCGGCCGGATGCGGATGATCCAGCCGCTCTGCCGGGTCGGGCCGACGCACTGGGCGCGCCGCCGCATCGTCGACATCGCCGTGCAGGAATGGGCCTTCTTCGGCTTCCAGACCGTCGACGCCCGCCCGGTGGAGACCCGCCGTCTGCCCGACGGCGTCGTGGCCGACTCCGCCAATCCACTCCGCCGGGCCCCGCGCAACGCCCGCCACATGCTGCGGCTCGGAACCTGGGAGAGCAGCCGGGACGCCGATGCGTCCATCGCCGGCTACTGGAGCGCCACGCCCGACGGCCCGGCGCTCCTCGCCCGGCAGAACCGCCAGTGGCGCGGCGGCCATGACGGACCCGTCGACTGGGTCCAGCCCTGGTCCGCGGCCTTCGTCAGCTGGGTGATGTGCGAAGCCGGGCTCGGCGAACCCGCCCAGTTCGAACGCGACATCTCGCACCGGGTCTATATCGACCAGGCGATCCGCGCCCGCGACGGCGCGGCGCCCGACGCCGCCTATGTCGCATACGACGCCGGCGAGCAGCCCATCGAGCCGGGCGACCTGCTGTGCAACAGCCGCGGCGGCGCCGACTACCGCAGCCTCGCCGACCGCCGGCGCGAGATGGGGGACTACGCCCCGGCCCATTGCGACATCGTCGTGCGGGTGGACGCCGACCGCATCAACGTCATCGGCGGCAATGTGGTTCAGGGCGTCAGCCTGACCATCCTTCCGCTCACCCCGGACGGTTCCGCCCATCCGCGGCCAGTGGCGGGGCAGGACCTCGCCGGCGCCCGCACCGTTTTCGCCCACCTGAAGCTGCGGGCGGACCCGGTGGAGCCCGACGCCATGGATCGGTCGCCGACGATCCGTGCGCTGGCCGGGTCTTGAAATAAGGCGGAACGGCGCCCATCTGCCGCGAGCCGGCGGATGCGTCGCCGGCTTCCCACATTTCAGGAGACGCGCTGATGAAGACGCGCAGGCTGGGCCGTTCAAGCCCTGAGGTTTCGGCCATCGGCCTCGGCTGCATGGGCATGGCCGCCTTCTACGGCCAGGCCTCGGACGAGGCGCAGGCGACGGCGGTGATCCACCGCGCGCTCGACCTCGGCGTCACCTTCTTCGACACCGCCGAGATGTACGGCCCGCACACCAACGAGATTCAGGTCGGCAAGGCCCTGGCCGGGCGTCGGGATCAGGCCTTCATCGCCACCAAATTCGGCATCGGCTACAACGCCGACCGCACCGCCCTGACCGTCGACGGCTCACCCGCCAACGTACGCCGCGCCATCGAGGGAAGCCTGAAGCGGCTCAACGTCGACCACGTCGATCTCTATTACCTGCACCGCGTCGATCCCGATACGCCGATCGAGGAGACGGTCGGGGCGATGGCCGAACTGGTGAAGGAGGGAAAGGTCCGCTTCCTCGGCCTCTCCGAAGCTGCGCCCGCGACCCTGCGCCGGGGCCATGCGACCCATCCGATCACCGCCCTGCAGACGGAATACTCCTTGTGGAGCCGCGAGCCGGAGGACGAACTACTGGCCCTCTGCGACGAACTCGGCATCGGCTTCGTGCCCTACAGCCCGCTCGGCCGCGGCTTCCTCTCCGGCGAGATCAAGTCGGTCGACGACCTCGCGCCCGACGACTTCCGCCGTTCGAACCCGCGCTTCCAGGGCGAGAATTTCCAGAAGAACCTCGACCTCGTCGCCGCCGTGACGGAGATCGCCGCCGGCAAGGGTGTCACCGCCGCCCAGCTGGCCCTCGCCTGGGTGTTGGCGCAGGGCGAGCATCTGGTCCCCATCCCCGGCACCCGCCGCATCCGGACGCTCGAGGAGAACGCCGCGGCCGTCGACCTGACCCTGACGACGGAAGACCTCGCCCGCATCGACGCCGTCTTCCCCGCGGGCGCCGCCTCCGGCCACCGCTATGCGGAGGCGGCGCGGGCGGCGCTCAACCGCTGAGCCGCGTTACAGGGATTTAACTGGCGACCCGCGGCTCGGCCCCGATGTTATTTGCAAATGCAAATAACATCGGATCAGAGCGAGGCGGAACAGGCCCTGACGGCCCTTGGCTTCACGGTACTGGAGGCCCGGGTCTATTGCGCCCTGCTGGCCAGCGGTCCCGCCACCGGCTATCGCCTGGCCAGGCCGCTGGGCAGGCGTCCGCCGGGGCGCGGAAGGCTGGACCCTGACCCCGGCGGGCCAGATCGAGGACATCGCGGCGCCGGCGGCCGAAGATCTGCGTCGTGACGCCCTGCTGATGTTCGAGGCGGTGCTCGACGATCTCTCGCGCCTCGACCGCAAGGCGGACGCTGTCCGCGACGGGCGAACCTTCGCTGTCGTGGCGGTCGATTTCGGCGATGAGGACGTGCACGAACTCTATATCGAGCCCGAAACCGGCGCCCTGTACGGGCTGAGACGTGTCCGCGACCGCCGGGAAGCCTTCGTCCGCTTCGACGACTGGCGCATGGTCGAGGGCGTTCTGATGCCCTTTGCCGAGCTGTCCGCCGGCGGCGCCGGCGAGCAGGGATCGGTGCGCTGGATGGCGATCGATGCGGACCCGGGGACGCCGGACGCCGCCTTCGCCCGGCCTGTGCGCGCCGCCGCGCACGTCATCGACGGCGGCGCGGCCTCGACCGGTTTCATGCCGTTCGATCTTTTCGCTGGCGTCCGCATCTACATCCCGGCCGTGGTCAACGGGATCGAGACAGAGGTTCTGCTCGACAGCGGCGCCGAGATGACAGTGCTGGACAAGGCCTTCGCTGAGCGGCTCGGGCTGAGCGCCAGCGGCGACGTCGCGGCGGCCGGCACGGGCGGCGTGGGCGCCGCCCAGTTCGCCCCGGGGGTGACCATCGAGCTCGACGGGATCTCCTTCGCGGATCGAACGGTGGCGGTGATCGACTTGGCCACCATCGGACAGGCGATCGGGCGCCCGCTTCCGGTGGTGCTGGGCAAGGACGCCTTCAACGATCTGATCATCGATATCGATTTCCCGGAGCGCAGGTTGGCGTTTCACGAGCGGCAGGGGTTCGTCGCGCCCGAGGGCCTGACCGAGGCGCCGCTGGTCTCGACCGGCGCCATCCGCGCGGTACCCCTGTCGATCGAGGGGCGATCGCCGGCGCTGTTCGAGTTCGACACAGGCAACGGCGGCGCCCTGATCATCCATCCGGCGTATGCCGGGGCCACGGGCCTGCTGGAGGGACGGCCGCGCTCGACCGTGATGTCGGGCGCCGTCGGCGGCATGCGCGAGAGCGGTATCGCCACGATCCGCTCGATCGAGCTCGCCGGGTTCGAGCTGAGAGACGTGCCGACCGTCTTTCCCCCCGCCGGTCCTTTGGCGGTGGACAGCGACCGCACCGCCGGCAATGTGGGCATGGGCGTGCTGGGCCGCTTCCGGCTTGTCACCGACTTCACCGGCGATCGCCTGTGGCTCGGCGCGGATCCCGACAGCCTGGCGCAACCGTTCGCCCGCGACCGGCTCGGCCTGGGTCTCCGCAAGGACGGCGCGGTCATCGTTGTGCAGCGCGTGTCGCCCAATTCGCCAGCCGCCGAGGCGGGCTGGACCGGCGGAGAGGCGATCACCGCCATCGACGGCGTCGCCGCGCTCGACCTTGACGCCGCCTCGCTCCAGGCGGTGGTTTCGGGGCCGGCTGGCCGGAAGGTGCGCCTGACGCTGGAGGGCGAGGAGACCCGCGTCCTCGAAAGCCGGGACTTCTATTGATCAGCCGCCGATCAGGGCCAGCCATTCGTCCTCGGTCAGAACCTGAACCCCGTGCTTCTGCGCCTCGGCCAGTTTCGACCCTGCGCCCGGGCCGGCGACCAGCCAGTCGGTCTTCTTCGACACCGAGCCCGACACCTTGGCGCCCAGGCTCTCCGCCCGCGCCTTGGCCTCGTCGCGGGTGAACCGTTCCAGCGCGCCGGTGAAGACCACCGTCTTGCCGGCGACGGCGGTGTCGGACTTCGGCTTCTCGGCGTCCTCGATCCGGTCCAGCTCGGCCACCAGCGCGTCCACCATGGCCCGGTTGTGCGTCTCTCTGAAGAACAGCGCCAGCGCCCGCGCCGCCACCGGCCCGACGCCGGAGACGCCCGCGATCTGGCCCAGCCCCTCCGACGGACCCTCGTTGCGGGCCACCCCGGCCAGCCGCACCAGCCCCGCCCAGTCGTCCGCCAGCGTCGCCAGCCCGCGTCGGGCGGGAGCGGCGAGGCCGGGGAAGGCGAGGGCGATCTTCCGATCGATCGGGGCGTCGGGCCACGGATCCTCCGCCGGGGGTGTCGCCTCCGCCAGCGCCGCGATCACCCGCGGCGACACCGCGTGCGTCTCGCCCAGCCGGACCCAGTCCTCGCTCGGCAACCCCTCCGCCGCGGCGAGGCAGGCCGCCTCGAACGCCGGCCAGGTCTCGAAGGCCCGCGCCAGTACGATCGAAGTCTGCTCGCCGATGTCCCGCACCCCAAGCCCGTAGATGAAGCGGTCCAGAGCGATGGTTCGCCGCGCATCGATGCCGGCCACGAGGTTGCGTACGCTGGTTTCGCCATAGCCGTCCTCGGCCCGCAGGGCGTCCAGCTTCGCCTCGTCCCGGGCGAGGCGGAAGATGTCCGCGGGCTCGCTGATCCAGCCGCGCTCATGGAAGGCGATCAGCTGCTTCTCGCCGAGCCCCTCGATGTCGAAAGCCCGGCGGCTGACGAAATGCTTCAGGTGCTCGATGCGCTGGAACGGGCAGGCCAGCTCGCCGGTACAGCGCCGCACCACCGACTCGACGCCCGAGGCGTTGGTCTCCTTCACCAGCGCCGTCTTCAGAGGGCAGATGCAGATATGCGGAAATTCATACGGCTCCCCACGGCCGGGCCGCTCGGCGTCCACGACACCAAGGATCTGCGGGATCACGTCGCCCGCCCGCTGCAGGGTCACCGTATCGCCGATACGCACGTCCAGCCGCTCGATCTCGTCGGCGTTGTGCAGCGTCGCGTTGCGCACCACCACGCCGCCGACCGTCACCGGGTGCAGACGCGCTACCGGCGTGTGCGAGCCCGTCCGGCCCACCTGGATATCGATGCCTTCCAGCACGGTCTGCGCCTGCTGGGCCGGAAACTTGTGCGCGATAGCCCAGCGCGGCGTGCGGGCGACGAAGCCGAGCCGCTCCTGCCAGTCCAGCCGGTCGACCTTGTAGACCACGCCGTCGATGTCATAGCCGAGCGTCGCCCGGTCGGCCTGCAGCCCTTCGTAGAGCGCCATCAGCCCGGCGGCGTCCTCGACCCGGCGCGACCGCTCGTTGACCGGGAAGCCCCACGAGCGCAGCGTCTGCAGCGCCTCCCACTGCGTCTTCGCGAACGGCGCCGAGGTCTCCCCCCAGGCGTAGGCGAAGAAGCGCAGCGGGCGCTGCGCCGTGATCGCCGCATCCTTCTGGCGCAGCGATCCGGCGGCGAAATTGCGCGGGTTGGCGTAGGTGCGCGATCCGGCGGCCAGGGCCGCGGCGTTGAAGGCGTCGAAGGCGTCGTTGGGCGCATAGACCTCGCCGCGCACCTCGATGACCTCCGGCCAGCCGGCGCCGGACAGCCGTTCCGGGATGTCGCCTAGGGTGCGCAGGTTGGCGGTGACGTCCTCGCCGGTCCGCCCGTCTCCCCGCGTCGCGCCCCACACCAGCACGCCGTTCTCGTAGCGCAGGCTGGCGGACAGGCCGTCGATCTTGGGCTCGGCGACGAAGGCGACGTGCTCGTCGGCGGGCAATTTCAGGAAGCGGCGAATGCGGGCCACGAAGTCAGCGACCTCGCCCCCGTCGAAGGCGTTGTCGAGCGACAGCATCGGCACGCCGTGCCGCACCGGCGCGAATTGGGCGGAGATGGCGGCGCCGACGACCTGCGACGGCGAATCCGCCATGGTCAGTTCGGGGAACCGGCTCTCGATCTCGAGCGCCCGCTGCTTAAGCGCGTCATAGTCCGCGTCGGAAATCTCCGGCGCGTCGTGGCGGTGATACAGGGCGTCGTGCCGCGCCAGCTCGGCGGTCAGCCGGGTGAACTCCTCCCGTGCCTGCTCTTCGGTCAGCTGATCGACGGCGGTCTCGGCCATGGGAATCGCGTTCGCTCCATCTCTTCGACCGTCTTCTAGCACCGGCGGCCAACGCCGCGAGGGCGGGGTCCGTTTCCGGCCTCATGACACGAGCTTAACCTGACGATGCGGCGGGCTCCTGCTAAACCGGGCGGATTCCCAGGAGCCTCCATGCGCCATCTCCGTCTCGCCGCCCTTTCGCCGTTCGCGGCCGCCCTGCTGCTCAGCGCCTGCTCGACCGCCGCTCCCGAGGCGCCCGCCGCTGCGCCGCAGCCGTCGCCCATGCATGCCCAGTTGCTGGAGGACGTCCGCATCCTCGCCGCCGACGACATGCAGGGCCGCGACACCGGCGCCGAGGGCGGGTCGAAGGCCCGCGCCTATATCGTCAGCCGTCTGGAGGCGCTCGGCGTCGCCGCGCCGGCCATGGGCCGCGAACAGCCGTGGGAGATGCAGGGGCGCAGCCGCGAGGGGCCGAAGACCTTCAACGGCGTCAACATCCTTGGCGTCATCCCGGGAACCCGGGTGACCGACCGCTACATCGTCGTCACCGCCCACTATGACCACGTCGGCGTCTCCGACGGGCAGGTCTACAACGGCGCCGACGACAACGCCTCGGGCGTCGCCACCATGCTCGCCCTGGCCGCCGACCTGAAGCGGCAGGCGCCCGAGCACAGCGTCATCATCGTGGCGCTGGACGGCGAGGAGCGTGGCCTGCTGGGCGCGAAGCATTTTGTCGAGGCGCCGCCGGTGCCGCTGGCGTCCATCGCGATGAACCTGAATTTCGACATGACCGCCCGCGCCGAGACGGACGGCAAGCTGTGGGTCACCGGCACCTACCAGCACCCGGCCTTCCGCCCGTTGCTCGAGCCCATCCCGGCCAATGGCGCGGTCGCCTTGGCCTTCGGCAAGGACACGCCGCAGGACACCGGCGAGGACAATTGGGTCAACTCCTCGGATCACGCGGCCTTCCACAGGGCGCAGGTGCCGTTCCTGTACTTCGGCGTGAACTACCACCCGGACTATCACCGCCCCTCGGACGATTTCGAGCGGATCACGCCGTCGGTGTTCATCAGCGCGACGGAGCTGTCGATCGCCGGCTTCCGCGCACTCGATCGCGGGCTGGACCGCTAGGGGTCGACAGCAGCGCCCCCGCATGATGGGCTCGAATACGGAGGGTTCCATGCACACCAGACTTCTCATCGGCGCGACGATTGCGGCCGCGCTTGCCGTCGCATCCTGCGATCGGGCGGTCGCGCCCGCCGAGGGCCCGACGGCGACCGCCTTCAGCCACTCCACGACGGCCGACATATCCGGCTACTACATGCCGGCCGAGCCGGTGCGGATGGGCAGGTGGAGCCTCGACCACATCTTCGTGGGGCAGGCGTCCGAATTCGAAAGCTGGGAGGCCGGATCGCGCAGCGAGACCTTCGGCCCGGTGATGATCCAGTTCGACGACGCCGCCAGCCCCTTGGTCGCCACCGAACTGGGCGAGGCGCACAGCGTCACCGCCCGCATCTTGCCGACCCGCTATGAGGTGACCGACACCGCCGTGAGCTTCGAAGGCCAATCGCCGGAACTGGGCCGGGTGAGGTTCGACGGGCGGCTCGACCCGGACGCGCTCGCCACATCGAAGCGCAACCTCGGCGGCGACGGCGTCGTTCTCATCGGCGCCCTGACCGCCGGCGGCGAGACTGCGCGGAACGTCCGGATGAGATGGTGGATGGGCGACTGAGCCGCTTCAGGCCCCGTTGCGGATATCCAGTTTCAAGCCCATGGCCTCGGCCAGCGCCTTGCCGCGCCGCCGGGTCTGCTCGCCGAGCAGCACGTCGGCATAGCCTTCCGAGGCCGACAGGACGAGGACGCCGTCGCTGACCGCGATGCGGGCGTTCACCAGCAGCTGGGGCGATCGCCCCGAGAGATCGCAGGCGAGGCGGATGGCGAGCCCGAGGGCGCGGGCGGCCGTCGCCTGCTCTTCGCTCAGCAGCCGGGCCACGGTCTCCGGCTCGGGCGTGGACGCGCCGCCGCCATAGCGGGCGTTCACGGCGGTGGCGAGGAAGGCGCGCTCGGCGTGGGTCTGGCCCGGGATCGGCGCCCGCAGCACCTGGTCGAAAGCCAGTTCAATGCGGTGGTCCGGGTGCAGTCGGGCCCCCAGATCCGCCAGCCGGCAGGCGGCGTCAGCCAGGACCCGGTCGCGCTTGGCGCCGAAGGCCTTGGGCAGGGCGTCGACGACCGGTTCGATCCAGCCATACAGCGCCCCCGGTAGACCCGGCGAAATGCCCTGCCGCGCCCCGAGGGCCGTACAGCCGGCCAGCAGCGGGTCGGCGGCCGCCGTCTCCTCGTCCAGCGCCTCGAACAACAGGCCCTCGCGCACGCCCCACGCCGACAGCACGATCCGCTTCAGGCCGAGCCGTTCGATCAGCCCCTCAAGCACCAGCGCCGCGTGCGGCAAGGTTTCGGCACGCTTCTTCGACAGCCCCTTCCAGCGCTCCAGCGACGTCCGCGAGGAACGGGCGATCAGGCGGGCGATGTCCCGCGCCTCGTCGGCCTCCATCACATACTGGTGCACGATGTGCAGCGGATATCGCGCGTGGCCCATGTGGACCTGCGCCAGCGTCCGCCAGGCGCCGCCCACGGCGTAGAGGGTGTCGGTTCTGTAGTCGCCCATGGGCTTCAGCCGGCCGGTGATGGTCTCGCGCAGGCCGTCGGCGTCGAACGGCCCGTCGTTCGACAGCGAGAACGGTCCCAGCGGCAGGGTGACGCCGCGCCCGACGGCGCCCTTCTCAATGACGACCAGTTCGAGGCTCGATCCCCCGAGGTCGGCCGCGACGCCCTGCGCCGCCGGCTGGCCGGCGATCACGCCGAGTGCGGCGTAGCGCGCCTCTTCCTCACCGGAGAGGACGCGAATGATCAGTCCGGTCTCCGCGGCCACCCTTTCGCAGAACGCCTGGCCGTCCTCGGCCTCGCGCACGGCGGCGGTGGCCGCGACGAAGGTCTGCGCCGGCTTGACCCCGTCGATCACCGCGGCGAACCGTTTGAGTGCGATCAGCGCCAGTGCGGCTCCGTCCTCGGACAGGCGGCCGGTGGCGGCGAGATCCCGGCCGAGACCGGCCAGCACCTTCTCGTTGAACACCGTCCAGATGGCGCGGCCTTCCAGCCGGTAAAGCACCAGTCGGATCGAGTTCGAACCGATGTCGATCGCCGCGAATTCGCGGGGCGCGGCGAAGGCCGGGACGACGGATTCCGGCATCAACGCTTCTTCCGCGACGGCTCGTAGCTCAACTGGCCGGGCAGGGTCTTCACCTTGCGCCCACGGCCCGACAGGCTTGGGTTGGTCATGAAGTAGCGGTGCGCCGAGAACGGCCGCTCCGGATCGGCGGGCGCGACCCGGCGGTAGTCGCCGCCGGCGTCAAGGACCCAGCTCTGCGCGTCGTCCTTGAGGTTCGCCACCATGATCTGGTCGAGCACCTGATCGTGCACGGTGGCGTTCAGCACCGGAGTCATCAGCTCGACGCGGCGGTCGAGGTTGCGGGTCATCCAGTCAGCGGAGGATATGAACAGCTTCGCCTTGTCGTGCGGCAGGTCGCGCCCGTTGGCGAAGGCGACGACGCGCGCATGCTCGAGAAAGCGGCCGACGATCGACTTGACCCGGATGTTCTCGGACAGGCCCGGCACGCCGGGGCGCAGGCAGCAGATGCCCCGCACCACCAATTCGATGCGCACGCCCCACTGGCTGGCGCGGTAGAGGGCGTCGATCACCCCGGGATCGACCAGCGAGTTGAGCTTCGCCCAGATCGCCGCCGGTTTGCCCTTGGCCGCGGCCGCCATCTCGTGGCCGATCAGGTCGATCAGCGTCTGCTTCATGTTCAACGGCGAGACCACCAGCGCCTCCAGCCTGTCGGGCGTGGCGTAGCCGGTGATGTAGTTGAACACCCGGGTGGCGTCTCGTCCCAGCACCGGGTTGGAGGTGAACAGGCTGAGGTCGGTGTAAACGCGGGCCGTCACCGGATGGTAGTTGCCGGTGCCGAAGTGGCAGTAGGTCTTCAGCCCGTCGCCCTCGCGACGCACCACCACGCTGAGTTTGGCGTGGGTCTTGTACTCGACGAAGCCAAAGACGACGTGGACGCCCGCGCGCTCCATCGCCCGCGCCCATTTCAGATTGGCCTCTTCGTCGAACCGGGCCTTGATCTCGACCAGGGCGGTGACGTTCTTGCCGTTCTCCGCCGCCTCGATCAGGGCCGCGACGATCGGACTGTCCCGCGAGGTCCGGTAGAGCGTCTGCTTGATCGCGATCACGTTAGGATCACGGGCCGCCTGCCGCAGGAATTGCACCACCACGTCGAAGCTCTCGAACGGGTGATGGATGAGCATGTCCTTCTCGCGCACGGCCGCGAAGATGTCGCCGCCGTTGTCACGCACCCGCTCGGGATAACGCGGCTCGTAGCCGGGGAATTTCAGGTCCGGATGGCCGCTCGGGATCAGGTCCGAAACCTGGGCGAGGCCCAGCATGCCGTCGACCAGCACCACGTCCTGCGGCGCCGCGTCCAGTTCGTTGGTGATGAAGTTGCGCAGGTCGTCGGGCATCGACGCCTCGATCTTGATGCGCACGACCGACCCGAGGCGACGCTGCTTCAGCGCCTCCTCGAACTCCATGACCAGGTCCTCGGCCTCCTCCTCGATCTCGATGTCCGAATCCCGGATCAGGCGGAAGACGCCGCGCTCCAGCACGTCGCACCCGGGAAACAGGTGGTCGATGAAAAGCATCAGCAGGCTCTCGAGCGCGATGTACCGCTTGCGGCCCGGAGTCGAACGCCCGTCGGTGGCCAAGGGCCAGAACCGCTTCACCTGCGTCGGCACCGGCACGAGAGCGTAGAGGGTGCGGTTGTCCGGGCGCCGCCGCAGCTTGAGCGCCAGCGAGAAGCCGAGGTTGGGCAGGAAGGGGAAGGGATGCGCCGGATCGATCGCCATCGGCGTCAGGATGGCGAACAGCTGGCTGAGGAACTCGGGCTCCAGCCGTTCCCGCTCGGTGCGGGTGATCCTGGCGGGATCCACCACCTCGATGCCGGCGGCGGTCAGCTCCTTGCGCAGTTTGCGCCAGCGCCTCTGCTGCTCGTCCATCAGGCCGCCGGCGGCGACGCTGACCTCGGCCAGCTGCTCCGCGGCCGTCAGGCCGTCGGCTGACAGCACCCGGACCCGTTCCCGCACCTGACCCTTGAGGCCGGCGACGCGGGTCATGAAGAATTCATCGAGGTTGTTGGCCGAAATCGACAGGAAGCGTAGCCGTTCCAGCAGCGGGTGCGCCGGGTTGGCCGCTTCCTCCAGCACCCGACCGTTGAACTTCAGCCAGGAGATTTCGCGGTTGAAGAACCGCGCCGGCGAGGCGAGCAACTCTTCCGACAGGTGCAACTGCGGGGCTCGGGAGGAGGGGACCTCCTCGCCGGTCGTCGCATCGCTGATCGCCGTGTCCTTCATGGAGCGGTTCTGACGCGGCGCGGCGGCGGCTGCAACCTCGATCCAGGACAGCGAAACGCCGGCCGATCGGGTGATCGGCCGGCGTTCTATCCGTAGGCTGACGGCTTACCAGCTCCAGGCGTCGTAGATGACGTCGATGATGTAGCCGTCGTATTCGTCGATCAGATAGATGTGGTTGTCGACCAACACCCAGCGGGTGCCCTCGGGCGGATAGCCGAGGCCGTAGGTCCGCCAGTCATCCAGCCGATAGCGCCAGAAGATCGACGGCAGATACTCGCCGGTGTGCCAGCGCTGGCCCCAGTAGTTGCGGGGCACGCTGTAGTAGCCGTAGTTCGGTGCGAAATAGAAGCCGATGCGGATGCCGCCGTAGCCACGCCAGCGCCGGTCATGGCGCCACCAGTCGCGGCCGTGACGCCGGTTCCAGTCACGTCGCCAGTTGTCGCCGTTGAAGCGCTCGCGGAACTCGCGGTACTCGCGCCGGTCTTCGCGACGCTCCTGACGGTCCTCGCGCCGGTCCTGACGCCGATCTTGGCGGTCGTCGCGGCGGTCTTCTCGCCACTCCCGACGGTCTTCCCGGTTGTCCGGCCTGTTGGGCCGATCCTGCCGGTCCTCGCGACGGTCCAGGCGACCTTCGGGGCGGTTCGGACGGTCCTCGCGGCGTTCCTGGCGATCCTCGCGCCGATCCTGCCTGCGCTCCTGCCGATCCTCGCGCCGCTCCTGCCGCACCTCCGGCCGGGCCGGCCGCTCGATCCGGGGCTGGGGCGGCTCTTCGCGGGTGACAGGCGGCGTCGGCGCCTCGCGCCCCGCCGGCGGCGTCGCCGGCTGTTCAGCCCGGCGTTCGGCTCGGGCCGCGCGTCGCTGCTCGCGGACTTCGCTGCGCGACGGCGCGTCCTGCGCCAGCGCGGTGAGCGGCGCCGCGGCGGGGACGACGAAAGCCGCTATCGACGCGGCGACCATCAGTGATCGTTTCATTCTCGTTCTTATCCCTGGACGCCCCTGTCAGACGGCTTGAAGGCAAGGTCGCGTCCAGAGGATGAACCGTGACTGAACGAAATGCGGCGACTCCCGATATCCGGCACGAAAACGCCCCGCGGGCGGACCTGCGGGGCGCTTCCGTTCAGCGGTGCGGGGGAGGCCTAGAACACGTCGTGCAGAACGCTGGCGATCAGGCCGGTGGCGATGGCGATCATCACGATGTCGTCGCCGGCGTAGACGTAGCGGTATCCGCGGGGAGCCGGACCCAGGCCGTAAACGTACGGGTCCCGCACATAGTAGCCGCGGTAGGACGACGGCAGGTAGCCGCCGCGCCGCCAGCGGTAGCCGTAGTAGCGCGGCTCGACCCGGTAGTAGCCGTAACTCGGGGCGTACCAGTAGCCGTTGCTGGCGCCGCGATAGTCGCGGAAGTCGTCACGGCCCCGCCACCAGTCACGGTTGTTGAGGTCCCAGCGGCGATCCTCACGCCGGTCCTGGCGGAACTCACGACGATCGTCGCGGCGTTCCTCGCGGAACTCCCGACGGTCTTCACGCCGGTCCCGACGGTAGTCGCGGCGGCTGTCGTAGTCGCCCTGGCGCCAGTCGCGGCGGTCGTCGCGGCGTTCGTGGCGGTCACGGCGGCTCTGGGCCTCGGCGGCCAGCGGCGCGGCCGTCGTGGCCAGGGCCAGGCCGATGATCGCGGCCCGGGTATGGCGCTTCATGATACTCTCCGTCCTGTCTCGGGACGGAAAGGCTGAACCGGCCCGTTAATCATAAGCCACCGTCCCGCCATGGTGATGAACTGCGTCCGAACGCGTCTGTCAGGCTCCAGGGACTGTTGCGCCGGAAGGACCCGGTTCCCACGTCCGGCGTCGCCGTGCGCAGGAGCGTCCCGTGACCCGACCGATCGAACTCTGGTACTGGCCCACGCCGAACGGCTGGAAGATCTCGATCGCCCTCGAGGAGATGGGCCTGCCCTATGAAATGAAGCCGGTGAACATCGGCGTAGGCGAGCAGTTCGCGCCGGCCTTCCTGGCCATCAGTCCGAACGCGAGGATGCCCGCCATCGTCGATCCCGACGGGCCGGACGGGCAGCCGCTGTCGATCTTCGAGTCCGGCGCCATCCTGCAGTATCTCGGGGCGAAGTCCGGCCGGTTCTACCCGCAGGCGCCGCGCGGCAAGGCCGAGGTCGATCAGTGGCTGTTCTGGCAGGTCGGCGGTCTCGGTCCGATGGCGGGGCAGACGCACCACTTCCGTCAGTACGCTCCGGCCATGATCCGGGACCAGCGCCAGATCGCCTATGGCGTGCGCCGCTACACCGACGAGACCCACCGGCTCTACGGCGTGCTGGATCGGCGTCTGGCCGACCGGGATTTCGTCGCCGGCGATTATTCAATCGCCGACATGGCGATCTGGCCGTGGATCCTGCCGGAGCATCAGGGTCAGTCGCTCGAGGAGTTTCCGAACCTGAAGGCGTGGATGGCGCGGGTGGGTGAGAGACCCGCCGTCGTCGCGGGACGGGCGCTCGGCGAAGACCTGCGCCGCAACCTCGCCGCCTCCGGCAAGGCGGCGGAAGAGGCGCGCAGGGTCCTGTTCGGACAACGGGCGCGGTAACGCCTTGTAAGCACGCCGGTGACTCTTCGTTAGCGGTGGTGAACCAGAGATTTCGAAGAGATTTCAGAGGTCTTTACGCCGGATCATATTCTCGGGCTGTTGGTGGAAAAGGCCGTTTCAGAGGCGTTGCTGTTAACTTTAACTTCAAACCGCGGGTATTTCATTCGTGTCAGAGGGCGGGGCCAGAAAGGCCTCGGTTCGGGAGATACGGTGATGATCGCGCAAGAAACGGCGCCCACGACCAACGAAGAGCAGGGCCTGCCCCTGCCGACCGCTGACATGAGCGGGGATGATCTGTTCCGTCTGGGCATGATGTATTCGACCGGGCAGGGCGGCTGCCCGATGGACCGCGTCTCGGCCCACATGATCTTCAATCTCGCGGCCATGAAGGGCTCGATCGAAGCGCGCGTCTATCGCCGCGAGATGAGCCAGGAGATGGAACAGGACGAGATCGCCGAGGCCCAGAAGGCGGCCCGCCGCTGGATCGACGCCGGCGTGGTCAAGCTGGCCGCCTGAAACCGCGTTTACCCGTTTGTTAATCTATTGTGGAGCGGAAACGTTTAGAGACCGCCTCGAAGAATGCCGACGGCGGACGAATGCCAGGAATTGATAATCGGAGACGGGAACGGCCGCGGATCGCGATAACGGCCCGGATCATCCACGGCCCCATGAGGGAAAGCCACGCGGTCGTGATCAGGAACATGAACGAAGGTGGGGCCAAGGTTCGCCTCACAGCCACTCGCGGCGTCCGATTTTCCGGGCGCGTCGCGCTCCAACTGGCTGCCGGAGAGCGCGACTGTGCTGTGGTCTGGCAAGCCGGCGACGAGCTGGGCCTCCGGTTCCTGACCTAGAAGCTCTGGTACTGCCCACCGATGGCGTAGCTGAAGCCGATCGGCAGGGCGTTACGGAACAGGGTGACGAAATTCGCCACCTCGCCCAGCGTCGAGCGCGGCACGAAGATGATGTCGCCGCGTCGCAGGGCCACCACCTCGCCGCGACGCGGGCGCAGGTCGACCGCCCGCATCATCCGCACCCCGCCCGGGCCGCGTCGGATCAACGCCACCTCCTGTTGGCGCGCGGTCGGCAGGAAGCCGCCGGCCTGGATCACCGCCTGATAGGCGTCGATGTCGCCGGTCATGTCATAGACGCCCGGCGTACGGACCTCGCCGTCGACCCACACCCGGATCGGTCCTGCCGTCTTCAGCGTCACTTCGACGACCGGGCGGCGCAGATGAGGCGCGAAGGCGGCCGAGGCGTCGGCCTCCAGTTCCGCGATGGTGCGATCCGCCGCCAGGATTTGTCCGGCCAGCGGCAGGGAAATGCGCCCGTCCGGCCCGACCTTCAGGGTGCGGGTCAGCTCGACCGCCGTCGGCGTGGCGACCTCGATCTCGTCGCCGGGATAGAGGACGTACTCCGGCTCCATGTCCGTCCAGTCGGCGAAGGCCACTTCGGGAAAGGCGCCGGGACCGACCTCCCGGACCCGGTCGCCAGCCGACGCCATCGGCCGCGGCATGCGCGACCCGTAGTCGCCGCCGCCGCAGCCCGTGACCAGCGCTCCGCCGGCCCCGGCAAGGCCCAGAAGCAGCAGGCGGCGGTCGATGGACATGGCGGAATCGCTCCTGGAAGCATCTGAAGCCAGCGTCGCCGCTTATGCGTAACCGATGGTTAACGCCGCTGGCCCAAGGCTGGTCCTGTTCAGTCCAGTAGATGGAATCAGTCCGCCCGCATGCGCACGACGGCCTACACGACAGTCCGCCCGCGCTACGGCTTCTTCGATGTCGTCGGCCTCCTTTTCCGCGAGCTGCTGCTGATGGTCGTCGTCTTCCTGCTGGTGTTCGCGCTCGGCACGGCGGCGGTTCTGACCCTGAAGAAATCCTACACCGCCACCGCCAGCGTCTACGCCGGGGTCGGGCAGGAGTACGTCTACCAGCCCCGCGTAGGCAGCACCGAGCGTGGCCAACCGCTGGAGGCCGACGCGGTGGCGCTGTCCGAAGCCCAGATACTGGGCAGCCTGGCGGTCAAGCAGAAGACGGTGGAGGCCTTGGGCGCGGACGCCATCCTTGGACCGGACGCCCGGGGAACGCCCGCCGAGAAGAAGACCGCCGCCCTGAAGGCGCTCGACGCCGGTCTCGGGGTCGGCACCACGGCGGGCAGCGCCATCATCTCCGTCTCCTATGCCGCCAATGATCCAGTCCGCGCCGCGACCGTCCTGAATGCGGTCGTCGACCAGTACCTGGTCCAGCGCCGCAGCGTCTTTCGGGACCGCGCTACGCCCGCCATAGCAGCCCAACGCGAGGCGTTTGAAAACGATCTGGCCCGCGCCGACGCCGCCTATCAGGCCTTCATGGCCTCCAACGACATCGCCGACTTCGCCACCGCCAAGGCGTCGCTGGCGGCGAACTACCAGACCAAGTCCGCCGAGGCGCTGTCCTTGCGGGCCGAACTGAACCAGGCGACGCAGCGGCTCAACACCCTGGAGGCCCAGCTGGCGCAGCAGCCGGCCGAGGTGGTGCTGCAGCAGGACCTCAATGTTTCGGCCCAGAACCAGATTCTGGAGCTGCGCACCCAGCGCGAGGCCCTGCTGTCGCGCTATACGCCCGACGCCCAGCCGGTGAAGGACATCGACCAGCAGATCGCCGACCTGCAGGCCTATGTCGCGACCGGCACGGCCGTGGGGACCAAGGAGGTCCGCACCGGCCCAAGCGTCATCTTCACGGCCATCGAGACCAATCGCATCACCGCTGCCGCCGACCGCGACGGTCTGGCCGCCCGCCTCGCCGTGGCGGAACGTCAGTTGGCCACGCTGCGCGCGCGGCTGGCCGAACTGACGCGGCTGGAATCCACCAACGCCAATCTCGCCGGCAATCGGGAGGTGCTGACCGCGAGCATCCGCGAGTTCCAGCAGCGCGAGGCGCAGGCGCGCGCCGACAACGCCCTGGTCGCCGCGGGGGCCGACAACGTCACCGTCATCGAGCGGGCGGAGGCGCCCACGCGCGGCTCCAGCCTCAAGGCGCCCCTGCTGGCCGTGGTCTTCCTCTTCGCTGGCTTCACCGCCCTGTGCGTCGGCCTGCTGCGGGTCTTCACCCGGCGCGGCTTTGTAACGCCCGCCTCGACGGGCCGGACGCTGGATCTGCCGGTGCTCGCCGTCGCGCCGATGAAGGCGCGGTGATGCGCGCCCCTGCGCCCGTCATGGTAGCGTAGGGGCCTGTAGCCGGGCGCGTAGCGATTCGATGGTCGACCTGACATCCGAAATGGCCGCCCTCTGGGCGGCGCTGGGTCCGGCGCCGGGCCACCGCGGACGCGTGATCCAGATCGCCGCGGCCAATTCGGGCGAGGGGGTTTCCACGGTCGCGCGCGAATACGCCCGTCTCGCCGCCGTTCGCGCCCGCCGTCCTGTCTGGCTGATCGACGCCGACCTGGCGCAGCAGGGCCAGCTCGAAGCGGTGGCGGCCGAGCCCGACCGGTTCGGCGCCCTGGGCAAGGCCGCGATCGCCACGCCCGACGGCTCCATCTTCTTCGCGGTCACGCCCCGTATAATGGACCGAGCGGGAAAGCCCGTGCATCCGGCGCGGCTGATGACGGCGCGGCCCTGCCTCGGCGGACGGCTGTGGGTGACCCGGTTCGCGGCCGAGCACCTGCGCTCGGGCCAGCGCGCCGAACCGGTCGCCGACGCCCGCTACTGGGACGCCCTGCGCAAGCACGCGGACACTGTGGTGATCGACAGCCCGGCCGCCGACCGCAATCCAACGGCGATCACCCTAGCGCCCTTCGTCGACGCCACGGTTCTGGTGGTCGCGGCCGAAAGCACCGCCGCCGGCGATCCCCTGATCCTGCGCGACGAGATCGAGGCGGCGGGCGGCAGGATCGCCGGCGTTGTGGTCAACCGCTCGACCTACCAGCCGCCGGCTTTTCTCAAGCGACTCACGGGTTAGGCTTTCGCCGCCTCCAGTCGGGCCAGTTCGCGCGTGCCGTAGAAATGCGGCTCGAAACCCTTCATCCAGAACAGCTTGCCGACGCCCCGCGCGGTGCGGTCGTACAGTTCCGCCCGCTTCGGACTGCGGATCAGGGCGAGCAGCGCCGCCCCGGCGCCCCAGACCACGGTCTGGCCGGCCCCGATGACCATCCAGCGCAGCACCGCGGGCCAGTCCCGGCTGGCCGCCGCCGTCTGGCTGGGACCTTGGCCGTAGGCGAAGGCGCGGGCGAGGGCGTAGGCCAACGTCGCGCGGTGGGCCGGTGCGAACTCCTCGACCATCGCGTCGGCCGCCCAGCCGAAGCGGCCGCCGCGCGCCTGCAGCGCCGCGAACAGGGCGTCGTCCTCGCCGCCGGCCTGATCGGTGGCCGAATCGAAGGGAGCCGCGCCGGGCAGGGCGGTCGCCCGTACCATCAGCGAGTTGCCGCACCCGAACGGCGTCTCGACCAGGCCCGTGTCGTCAGGGCCCTCACGGCCGAAGAACCGTTCCAGATACGGCTTCAGCCACGGCTTCGCCTCTGGGGCGCGGCCGGTGATGGGGCCGAACACGGCGTCGGCGCCGGTCGCCTCCTGAGCCTCCAGGAGGGCGGCGAGCCAGCCGGGGGAGGCCGCCTCGTCGTCATCAAGGAAGGCGATCAGGCTCGCCCGGGTCGCGGCGAGCCCGGCATTCCGCGCCGTGGCTACCCCCGGCCGAGGCGCGTGTACATAGACCAGCGGCCAAGGGGTCAGCCCCCGCAGGGCATCGACGCCCTCCGCGGCTGATCCGGATGGGTCATTGTCGACGACGACGATCTCCGAGATCCGGTCGCCGACGCCGGTCTGGGCGAACAGGGAGCGCAGCGCCCGTTCGAGGCTCTCCGGCCGCCGCAGGGTCGGGACGATGATTGCGACGTCGGCCATCACACCGCCTCGGCATAGAGGGCGGCGCGATAGAGGCGCAGGGAGAAGGCCCGCGCGGCGACCGGCAGCCACGCCGTTTCCGCCGCCCCACGCATCCGGCCGCGCAACCATGGCAGGCCGGGCAGGCGCTTGAGCAGCTTCGCCGCCTTGTAGCTGGGATAGGCCGCGACGATCTCGGGGTGCCGGCTGGCCATGCGCGCGAAATTGGGCGCCGACTGCTCGTACTTGCCGGCCAGCGAGGCCACGGTGTCGAGGCCCATGTGAGTGGCGGCGTTGTCGAGATGCACGACCCGAAAGCGGCGCGACACGCGCATCGCCCACTCCACGTCCTCCCAGCCCCACCCGGTGAAGCCGGCATCGAACGATTCGGCCTCGAACACGTCGCGGCGCACCAGCAGGTTCGAGGTGTAGACGTATTTTTCCGGCTGCTTCGCCCGTTCAGTGTAGGGCACGCACTCCGACCTGGCCGCCATCGCCCGGTGCACGGCGAAACGGGCGTCGGTCGGCGCCTGGAGCAGCGAGAAGCCGCCGAAGGCCACGGCCGGATCTTCCCGCGCCACCAGGTCGGCCCAGTCGCGAAGAAACCGCCGATGGTCGGGCCGCATGTCGCTGTCGAGAAACAGCAGGCTGCCCCCGCGCGCCGCCGCCGCGAGCCGGTTGCGCCCGATCGAACGCCCCTCGTTGGCGGACAGGGTGATCAGCCGCGCGGGCAGGGCCATCGCCTTGACCTGCGCCGTCAGCCGCGCCGTCAGGGCCGGGTCGCGGGTGCCGTCGTCCAGAACGATGATCTCGACCGCCCCGCCCACGGACGCGGCCTCCTCGTCGAGCAGGGTCAGGAGTTCGGACGGGTCGTCCCGCAGGAACGGCGTCAGCACCGACAGGGCGGGCTTCGCGCCGTTCCAGGCGGCGTTGTCGACGATCTTCGTCCGCGCGCTCATGCGGTCGCCCCCCTTCGCCGCGCCTGCGTCAGCAACCGCAGAGCTACGTCGCGCACGCCGGCGGCGTTCAGCGTCAGGGCGACCGTCGCGTAGATGATCCCGCCCACGGCCGCGTCCAGCGTCAGCTCGGCGATACCGCCGATTGGCGGGAGACGGGCCACCACGAGCGCCATCATCCCGGTCGCGACGCCGCACCGGATAAGGCTGTCCAATGGGATCGGCAGGGCGAGGATGCGCCGCCCGATCAGCTGGGTCGCCACCAACCCGAGCGCGAAACTCGCCGCCGTCGCCCACGCCGCGCCCATCAGGCCGAACCGGGGCACCAGGATCAGGTTCAGCACCACATTCATTCCCGCCGGAATGGCCATGGCGACCAGCAGGTGCTTCGTCTTCTTGCCGAGGGTGAAGGCCTGGCCGAAATAGTAGGCGGTGAGGCCGTAGAGCAGGGCCGAAAGGGCGATCCACGGGGTGATGCTGGCCGCCGCGATCCGCAAATCCTCGCCGATCAGCACCTCCGCCAACGGCCGCGCCACCAGCGCCACCCCGGCCGCAGCCGGCAAACCGATCAGCAGGAAGGTCGACAGTTGCTCGCGCGCCGCGGTCTTCAGACGGTCCACCCCGCCGCGCTCCAGCGCCATGACCAGCGCCGGCTGTCCCGCCGAACCGAGCCACAGAAACAGCACGTCCAGGGTGCGGTTGGCGATCGAATAGCCGGCGTGATAGGCGCCCACCGCCGCCTCATCCATGAAGGCGGCGAGCAGGAAGCGGTCGGTCGCGGCCAGTACCACGGTCAGCGCCAGCGACGCCGCGATGGGATAGCCGTACAGTGCATAGCCGCGCACCCGGGAGGGCTCGAAGCGGCCGCCGCGGGCCTGCCTGAGTTCACCGGGCAGAACGAACGGCAGCGCCGCCAAGGGCGCCAGTCCGATGCCGATCAGCGGGGCCGCGCCGCCCCATCCCGCCAGGGCGAAACCGACGCCGATGGCGAGACCTCCGATGGTCACGATGATGTCCAGCCACGCCGCCTTGCCGACCTCGCCCGCTGCCCGGTAGCGCTCCTGACCCAGCTTGACGAGGCTGCGCGCGGGCACCCCGGCGAGACCTGCGGCGAGGGCGATGCGGAACAGCGGATCTCCCGGCCAGATCCACACGGCCAGGCCGGTGACAGCCAGGAACGCGACACTCAGCACGAAGGCGGTCCGGTAGAGCGAGGCGAAATGCCCCTGCGTCGCCGAGCCGGGCGTCTGCGCGGCCCAAAACCGCGCCATCGCCGCCTCGAGCCAGCTGAACACCGCCACATGCGTCAGCGTCATGACCGAGAAGGCGAGGGCGTAACGGCCGAAGTCCTCGGGGCTCAACAAGCGGGTGAACAGCACGATGGCCAGAAAGCCGACCACCCCCTGCACGATGTTGGCGGGCAGATAGCCCCAGACGCCGCGCCAGAACATCAGCGAATCGCCGAGCGGTCGCCGAGCAGAACCGGCACGGTGACGGCCATGATCCAGAGGTCCAGCCACAGCGACTGGCGCTCGACGTATTCGATGTCCAGCCGCACCCGCGCGCGCACGTCCTGCGCGGTGTGCAGGGGGCCGCGCGAACCGTTGACGGCGGCCCAGCCGGTCATGCCGGGCTTGATGCGGTGGCGGTGGGCGTACTCCGCCACCAGCCGCGCACTCTCGATGTGGCCGGTCTTCATGCCGATGGCGTGGGGCCGGGGCCCGACCAGCGACATCTCGCCGGTGATCACGTTGAGCAGCTGGGGCAGTTCGTCGAGGCTTGTCTTGCGAATGAATTTGCCGACGCGGGTGATCCGGTCGTCGTCGTGGGTGACCTGCCGGCTCGCGGTGGCGTCGGCGGACTCCTGCTTCATCGAGCGAAATTTCCACACCACGATTTCCTCGTGGTTGAAGCCGTGGCGGCGCTGCCGGAAGAAGATCGGGCCGGGGCTGTCCAGCCGGATGGCCAGCGCAATCAGCCCCATGACCGGAGCCAGCAGCACCAGTGCGATCAGCCCGACGACGAGGTCCTGCAGCCGCTTGTTGAAGGCCCGGCGGTCATGATCCACCGGCCCCTGCACATCGGCCAAAGGGGCGGCCGCCAGCCGGTCCAGCGCCGATCGCGTCTCGGCTTCCCCGTTAGGTTCGACCAACAGGGTCACCTCGTTGGGGAGGGTCCGCAACCGCGCGGTCAGTTCGCGCACCCGCGCCTCGGCCTTCGGATCGATGGCAAGCACGACCCGATCAACATAGGGCGTCATCTTGTGGGTCAGCAGATCGTCCGCCGTGCCCAGCACCGGCACGCCCTCGACTGCCTCGGGCGAGCGCGCCAGCCGGTCGTCGAAGATGCCCAGCACGTTCAGATCGCGCCGTTTGAGCGCCTCGCGGATCAGGGCCTCCGCCCGACGTGTCGCCCCGACCAGGACGATGTTCGGGGTCATGGCGCCCGATGCCCGCCAGCGTCCGACCATGTCGCTCCAGCCCATGTGCAGGGCGTAGAGGCTGACCAGCACAAGCGCGCTCCACACCAGCCACGCCGTCCATTGCGACGCCGCCCCTTGAAGCGCCCAGCCTGAGATCATGGCGATGAGCGCGCCCGCCGTCACGATTCCCGCGACGGAAGCCAGATGCAGCGACGCCTTCTGGCCGCGGGCGAACCGGTAGCGCCCCAGCGACCGCATCAGGCCGAGCACCGTCAGGGCGCCGAGGCCGAACGGCGCCAGGCTCGACACCTCGGCGTGCAGCAGCGGTCCCGGCGTCGCCGCCCAGGCGCACAGCAGGGTCACCGTCGCCACCGCCAGAACGTCGAAGGCCCGGAAATAATGCGCCGCCAGCCGCGAGGCGTGCCTCTGCCGGGCATTCAGCCAGACCTCGGGACGGAAGGGTCCGCGCCGGGCCGCGCCCCTGGTCCGGGCTTCCTCGCGCCGGTCGCCTGAGGCGGAGGCGGCAAGCGCCTGCAGGCCGGACACGTCGAAGGCTCCGGCCGCGGCCGGGTCCACGTCGAACGAAAGGCGGCTGGCGGCGTCGGTCAATCGGCACTCGCAACGGCAGGGGTTCGTCGACAGCTTGCACGGACCCCCTCACTGTCGCGTTAACGGTGGCCGCTTCTGGCGGCTTGCGAAGACCCGTTGCGCCGGCCCCCGCGCTCCGCTATCCACGCCGCCTGCCGGAGACGTGGCCGAGTGGCTGAAGGCAACGGTTTGCTAAATCGTCGTACCCTGTAAGGGGTACCGAGGGTTCGAATCCCTCCGTCTCCGCCATCCTGCTTCGCGCGCTGACGCGCTTCGCGTAACTGGCGCTCTAGCGGCGCCGTTTCCGCCGGAGCCTCTGGCCGAGAAAAGCCCACAGGCCGACGCCGCCGAGTGCCGCAAGGGCGAGGCCCGACAGCACTGTCACCCACTCGTAGAACCAGCCGCCTACCGAGCCCGCATGGAGCGGGTAGATGGCGTGAATGGCCCGCTCGCCAGGGGTCAGGGTCTGCGCATCCAACGTCCCGACCACGCGACTGGTCGCCGGATCGATGAGCACGCGGGTGCGGCCGTTCGGGTGCCACTCGCCCGGCTGCTTCAGCCGGACGGAGGCGGGTTCTCCGGGCGCGGCCGGCCAGCCGGCCATGCGGAGCGTCGCGTCGGGGAACCGGGCCTGGGCGGCGGCGAGGGCGGCGGGCCAATCGATATCGCCGATTCCGACCACGGGCGGAGGCGGCGGCTCGGGCGCGTTCGGCGCCAGAAGCGCCCGGGTCTGGTCATTGAACACCATCCCAGCCCCGGTCAGGCAGAAGATCAGTATCGGCACGGCGGTGATCAGGCCGAGGTTGCGGTGGCTGGAGACCAGTTCGCCCCGGCGCGCCGACCGGGGCCACACGCGCAGCCTAGTGGCTCGCCATGCGGGAACCCAGACCACCAGCCCCGTCAGCACCAGCAGCACGGCCGCCAGCGCCGCCACGCCGCCGACGATCTCGCCGGTCTCCCCGGCCAGCAGATAGTGATGCAGGTCGAAGATGAAGGCCTCGACGCGGGCGGGGCCGGTCCAGCGGTCGAGGGTGGCGCCGTTGGGGGCGGCGATGCCGTGGTCCTCCTCGGCCAGATACAGCTTGTGCGCGCCCAGCTGAGGCCCGCCGAAGTCGACGGTGCGCATGTCCGGATGATCGGCTTCCAGCCGCTCGGCGGCCGCGCCGAGAACAGCCGGCTCGGCGGCGAGGCTCGCCCGCGCCTCGGGGTGCTTCAGCGCGATCCAGTCGTTCTCGAACACCAGCAGGGAGCCGGTCAGCCCGAGCACCACGAGCAGCAGCGAAAGGATCGCTCCCGCCCAGGCGTGGATGGTGCGCAGGACCCCGATCATGCTCAGAACCGCCGCGTCACGCCGAGCGTCACCGTCCGGCCGCGACCGGCGAAGTAGCTCAGGTTATCGCCGGCGCGCGTGGTGTCGGAATTGTAGGAGATGTAGTCCTCGTCCAGCAGATTCTGGACGCCGAGGCTGACGTCGCCGAAGCCGGCGCGCCAGACGGCGACCGCGTCGACGAGGTCGTAGCCCTCGAAATCGTTCTCAGCCGGCTGGCCCTCGAACTCCCGCTCGAAATACCGTCCGGCCTGAAGACGCAGCGAGACGGTGTCGGTCACGTCGGTCTCGGCCCAAAGGATGAGGCGGTCAGGCGAGATGTTGGCGCCGTCGAGATCCGTATCGACCTCGCCGTCGTCATTGGTGTCGCTGCGCCCGTCGAGCCTGGCGTAGGCGCCCCCGATGCGGAGGGTGTCATTGAGCGCGTAGCGGGCCGTGGCCTCCACGCCTTCGATCTCGGTGGCTTCGCGCGCCACCTCGAAGACGCCGTTGACCAGCACCAGCCGCGCGCCCTTGTCCGTCTCGGAGCGGAAAGCTGCGATGGAGGCGTCGAGATCGCCCCGGTTGAATTCGAGGCCCAGCTCGTAGTTGTCGGTAATGACCGGCGAGATATCGAGGAAGCTGTCCACGTCCTGACCCGGCTGGTTGATGCCGCGCAGCACCCGGCCGACGTCGGCCATGCTGAAGCCTTGGGCGAACGAGCCGTAGGCCTTCAGCCCCGGCATCACCTCGAAGGCGGCGCCGAAATTAGTCAGCAGTTCCTCGAAGCCGGGCTCGCCGCCGTCGACCTGCTGTCCGCCGTTGTAGGAGGCCAAGGTCTCGAAGTCGTCGACGATGAGGGTGACGGTTTCGTAGCGCAGGCCGCCGGACAGGTTCAGGCGGCCGTCCAGCAGTCGCTGGTTCAGCTGGACGAACGGGGCGAGACTTTCGTAGCGGGTCTCGGGCACCCAGTCGCGGCCGGTCAGGATCAGGCCCTGCCAGGTGGTGTCGCGCAGGGCGTCAACGCCGAGGAGAGCGCTGAGGCCGGGCAGGGGCGGGACATCACCCTGCCAGTCGAGCTTGAAGCCGAGCTTCTCGGAATTATTGGCGGACTGGTCGAACAGGGTCCCGATCGGAGCGATCGACGCATCCTGGAAGGTGCCGAAGGTCCCGCCGCCGAACACGCCCGAATAGTCGTGGGCGTAGAGCTGGGCGCGCAGCGTGCCTCCGAGGACGTGCGCGTCCGTGTAGCTGAGAGCGGCGGAGGTGACATCATTGGACGGCTGGATGCCCGGCGCGGCGCCGCGCACGGAGGTGGTCGGCAGGCCGGCCGCGCGGTTGCCGGCGAGCACGACATAGTCACCGTCGCCTTCGAGCTCGAAGTGGTTGACCATCAGCTCGAGGCGTCGGTCGTCGGTCAGATCGAGGCCGGCCTTGCCGAACAGCGACCAGCTGCGGCTGTCCTGCAACTCGCCCTGGGCGCCGTCGAAGCCGACGCGTCGGTCGGCGCCGTCGTAGTAGGCCCCGCGGGCCTCCCAGGCCGCGCCCGCCGTCAGATCGAATCGGCCGAAGTCCTGACCGACGATGCCGGCCAGCTTGCCGCCGACGCTGTCGCCGAACACGCTGTCGTCGAAGGTGGTCGTGGCCTGGACGCGGCCGGACGGGCCGGCGCCCTCGGCCGGCGGGGCGGCGGTGACGTAGTTGACCACGCCGCCCGTGGCGCCGACGCCCTGGATGGCGTTGGAGCCGAAGATCACCTCGACCCGGTCGATGAAGAAGGGATCGATGGTGAAGCCGTCGCGGCTGTCGTCCCGCAGCGGCGTCGACTGGGGTACGCCATCGACGAGGAACAGGGGCGATCGCCCGCGCAGGGTCTCGCCCGCGCCGGAAAGCTTCTGACGCGTCGGGGAGAAGGACGGGATCAGGGCGGCGACGGTTTCGACCGCCGATGCGCCGAGCGCGGTCTGCTGATCGATCTCGGCCTGGCCGATGATCTCCACCGTGGCCGGCATCGCCGAACGGGGCAGCTGGGTGCGCGCCGCCGTAATGACCACCTCTTCCAGCGCCGCGGGTTCGGCTTCCTGCGCGACCGCCGGAAGCGCGATCAGCAGGGCGGCGAGGGAAGCGGAGGCGAGAAGACGGTGATTCACGACGGGATTCCACGAAAGCACGGGAGGGAGGCGCCTTGCAGCATGGCGATACTTGCGAGTCAATCGCACTCTCATTCGCACCTGTTGTTGTCCGAGGTTCATGAAACCGGACCGCCGCCCAGGGATTGCACCCGGGAGTTCTTCCCCGGCCTCCTCCCATGTCCCCGCATTCGCGTCCCCCCAACCGCTTCGTCCCCGCCTTTCGCCGGGCCTCTTCCCGCGTGCGCCGCGGCCATGTCGTCGCGCTGTCGGCGGCGGCCGCTGCGGCGTTTGGTCTCGTCGGGCTAAGGGCCGTCGATCTGCCGGGCCCGACTCCGCTTGGCGACGAGCGCCTGCGCATCGAGGTGGTGCATCCCGTCGAGCCCGAGATCGTCGCGGGCTCCGTGATGGAGGTGGGGGATTTGGAGGACGGCTTCCAGGGGCTGCCGCCGCCCCTGCCGCCGCTCGAAGACTTCCAGTGGCCGTCATATGACGAGGAGTGGGAGACAGCGCTCCTTCCGCCTCCGGCGCCCCGCCGCCCGGCTGTGGAGCCCGCCGTCTACCGGCCGCCCGAGCCGCGCGAGCCTGCGCCACGGCGAGAGGGCCGCTGGTTCGGCTTCGACGCGCCGCGCCGCGACTACCAGGCCGAACGCGCCGCCCGCCGCGCCCGCATGGAGGCCATGGACCAACGGGCGCGGGAAGAGCGGGAAGCCCGGCGGCGGGAATGGGCCGACCGGCGGGAGGAATGGCTCGAGCGGCGCGATCTCGAGCGGGAGCGAGACCGTTGGGCGGACGACCGGAGACAGGCGGATCGGGCGAACGCCGATGGCGAGCGCGACCCGGATTTTCTCATGGCGCGCGACGCGTTCACGGGTCCCCAATGATCTTTGACTGTCCGCGCGTCCCGCCCGCCTGATGACCGCCCTGATGGCGGTGCTGGACGGCGGTGAAGCCTTCCCGGAGGCTCCCGGCCAGCCGCGGGTCGCCGTCGCCGCCTGACCGACGGATCAACTTGACCTGACGTGATCTTGGCACGCGCCGCCACGCGGTCTAGGTCGGAGGCTCAACCTCGTCAGGAGACGCACCATGGCCGATCTGGCCCAAGTCACCGAACACATCCGCGGCGCCGTCGGCGACAATTCCGGTCTGGGCAAGACCGTGAAGATCGATCTCGGCGACAGCGGCAAGATCTTCATCGACGGCGCCTCGGTTCCGAACACCGTGACCAACGAGGACAAGCCGGCCGACGCCACGGTCTCCATGTCGTGGGACGACTTCATGGCCCTGTCGAACGGCCAGCTCGACCCGATGATGGCCTTCATGCAGGGCAAGCTGAAGATCGCGGGCGACATGATGATCGCCCAGAAGCTGGCCCCTTTGCTGAAGCGCTGAGGCGCGCGGCGAGGAACGGATCTTCACGGCGCGGCTCCGACGGGGGCCGCGCCGTTTTCGCATCGGAGCAGGACCATGGACTTCCGCCACAGTGACCGGGCCCTTCACTGGCAGGACCGCGTGCGCCGCTTCATGGAGGACAAGGTTCTGCCGCGCTCGGCGGAGTACTGGGCTCAGGTGCGGGAGGACCACACCCGCCAGCCTCCGGCGATGGAGGAGATGAAGGCGCAGGCCCGCGAGGCGGGCCTGTGGAACATGTTCCTGCCGGGCGAGCACGGCGCGGGCCTGACCAATCTGGAATACGCGCCGCTCGCCGAACAGATGGGCCGCGCCCTGTGGTCGGCGGAGGTGTTCAACTGCAACGCGCCGGACACCGGCAATATGGAAGTCCTCCATATGTACGGGAACGCCGAGCAGCAGGCCCGCTGGCTCAAGCCGCTGATGGCCGGCGAGATCCGCTCGGCCTTCCTGATGACGGAGCCGGAGGTGGCTTCGTCCGACGCCACCAATATCCAGACGCGCATCGTCCGCGACGGCGACCACTATGTGATCAACGGCCGCAAATGGTGGTCGACCAACATGGGCCATCCCAACGTCGCGGTGACCATCGTCATGGGCAAGACGGACCCGGAGGCCGCCACCCACGCCCAGCAGAGCCAGATCATCGTCCCGGTCGACACGCCCGGCTTCCGTGTCGAGCGGATGCTCTCCGTCTTCGGCTACGACGAGAAGCCGATCGGCCACGCCGAGGTGGTGCTGGAGAACGTCCGCGTCCCGGTCGGGAACCTGATCGCCGGCGAGGGGCGGGGCTTCGAGATCGCGCAGGGCCGTCTGGGACCGGGCCGCATCCACCACTGCATGCGCGTCATCGGCGCCGCCGAACGGGCGCTGGAGCTGATGACCGCCCGCCTGCTCAGCCGCTCGGCGTTCCGCAAGCAGCTGGCCGAACACTCGGTGTGGGAGCAGCGCGTCGGCGAGGCCCGGACGCAGATCGAAATGTGCCGCCTGCTGGTGCTCAAGGCCGCCTGGATGATGGATAATGGCGGCGCGAAGAACGCCAGGTCCGAGATCGCCCAGATCAAGGTCGCCGCGCCGCGCATGGCGCTAAAGATCATCGACGACGCCATCCAGGCGCACGGCGGCGCGGGCGTCTCGGGCGACACGCCCCTGGCCGAGATGTACGCCATGGTCCGCACCCTGCGCATCGCCGACGGCCCGGACGAGGTCCACAACCGCACCATCGCCCGGCTGGAGTACGCCAAGGTGACCTGACGAGGGCGGAAAAAACGATGTGGCGGAGTCGGCAGAGTCTACATTGCGCGCCGAAGAGAAGCGGGGTGACAGAGTCGACAGAGTCGACAGAGTCGACATCGGATCAGGCCGTACCTCGCGGCGGCGCGGCGGAGGATTCGCTTGTCAAAGACCCGGAGCCCTTCCCGCATGGGGGACGCGGACTCCAGTTTGCGCCGGTTCGCTCCTCAGGCGGACAGATTGGTTCTGGAGATCGTCAAGCTATTGTTCTAACATGACTTTGTGTGGGATACTGGGCTGGTAGTCGCGGAAAAGCCGGCAGCGGACGAGCGCGGCGGTTAGTAGCCGGTCACCTCGTCCGGGTGGACTGCCCGGTTCGGCGAACCGTCGAAGGCCCAGCGCAGGAAGCGCGCGGTCGTCAGGGCTCCGGCCCGCACCAGCGTCCCCGGCAGCCCGCGCGGCTGGCTGTGCATGGCTCGGGCCCAGCGCGGCAACAGGTCCATCCCGGCCTGCATGATCACACCGGCGGCCATGTCTACGGCGGGCATGCCTACGGTCTGGCGCATGACCAACGCCGCCACCTCATGCGTCCGGGCGTCAGCGCGCAATTTCGGCCGGTAAGACTGGATCAGGGCCTCCGCGTCGGCCCGGGTGCGAGGCAGGGGATCGGCATTGAGCGCTTCTCCGATGCGGGCCGTCTCCGCGAAATAGGCGTCCTGTTCCACGAGCGGCATGCGCGGCTCGGCGTATCGAATCCAGGCGTCGAGAAAGCTGATCGTCTCCGTGACATGCACCCAGGCCAGTAGCTCGGGGTCGCTGACACGATAGGGCGTTCCGTCGGGCAGCACGCCGCGCAGCTTGCTGTGGATGCGGTTCACCCTGTCGATGGCGGCGCGGCCCGCCTCGGCATGGTCATAGGTGGTCACCGCGATGAACTTGGCCGTCCGCCGCAGCCGGCCATGCATGTCGGCGCGGAAGTCCGAATGATCCCACACACCCGCCAGCACCGCGGGATGCAGCATCTGCAGCAGCAGGCCCGAGACGCCGCCGATCATCATGGTGGTCACGTCGCCGTTGACCCTCCACGCTACGGACTCTGGCGGAAACAGCGCATCGGCACGCCGCAGCACCGGCCGCTCGCCGTTCGAAGCGTCGTTGAAGACATCCGTGATCCGCTGACGCACGGCGCGCCTGGCGAGGTCGGAGAGGGAAGGCGGCATCGCGGTGGTGATACCACGGCCACCATGCTCGTCGACACGGTGGGCGATTGCCGTTGCACGACGGCCCGGAGCCGCTTACCGATCATTGGTCTTTGAACGACGGGGAGATGTCCGATGAACGTGCGTCAAGTGTCGATGGCGGTTGCAGCGGCCGCCGGACTTCTGGTCCTTCCAATGGACGCCACAGCCGGAGCGCGCGAGGCGCCGGCGAGCCCCGGCCGGACTCCTTCAGACGGGCAGGCGGTCGTCGAGGCTCTCTACCAGGCGATCGCGGCTGGGGACGGCGCGGTCATTTCCGGGCTGCTGTCGCCGAGCCTCGTCTGGATCGAGGCCGAGGGCGGCCCCTACGCGGACCGCAACCCCTACAATGGTCCCGGGGCGGTGTTCGAGGGTGTGTTCGGCCGGATCGGCGCGGAGTTCAGGGGCTTCGCGGCGACGCCGGTCAGCCTTCACGCCAGCGGCGACAAGGTGTTCGCTCAAGGTCGGTATACCGGAACGAACATCGCTACGGGCGAGGCGCTGGACGCGCAGTTCGTGCACGTTTTCACGGTCTCGAACGGCCAGATCACCGGTTTCCAGCAATACACCGACACCGCCCAGTGGGTGGATGTGGCGACCCCGGACTGAAGATCAGACCGCGTCGCGCCAGGCTTTGAGCGCCTCGATCGCCCGCACGCTCATCAGCCGCTTCTTTGCCCGTCCGCGATCCTTCGGGTTGATCCGCTTGCCCTCGGCGTCGACCTTCGGCGCCTCCAGCGGCGGCAGCAGGCCGTAGTTGATGTTCATCGGCTGGAATTTCGACCCTTCCAGATGCCCCCCGGTTATGTGTTCGACCAGCGCGCCCATCGCCGTCTCGGGCGGCGGCGGGGCGAAGTCGCCGCCCAGCGCCTGCGCCGCCGCCAGCCGGCCGGTGAGCAGCCCCATGGCGGCGCTTTCGACATAGCCCTCGACGCCGGTGACCTGACCCGCGAAGCGCAGGCGCGGCATCGCCTTCAGCCGCAGTTGCCGGTCCAGCAGTTTCGGCGAGTTGAGGAAGGTGTTGCGGTGCAGCCCGCCGAGCCGCGCGAACTGGGCGTCCTGCAGGCCGGGGATCATGCGGAACACCTCGGCCTGGGCGCCGTGCTTCAGCTTGGTCTGGAAGCCGACCATGTTGAACAGCGTACCGAGCGCATTGTCCTGCCTCAGCTGGACGATGGCGTGGGCCTTGACCGTGGGGTCGCGGGGATTGGTTAGACCAACGGGCTTCATCGGCCCGTGGCGCAGCGTCTCGCGGCCGCGCTCGGCCATGACTTCGATGGGCAGGCAGCCGTCGAAATAAGGGACGTTCTCCCACTCCTTGAACTCGGCCTTCGGTCCGGCGAGCAGGGCGTCGATGAAGGCCTCGTACTGCTCGCGGTTCATCGGGCAGTTGACGTAGGCGGCCGCGTCTCCGCCCGGGCCTTCCTTGTCGTAGCGCGACTGCCGCCAGGCGATGTCGAAGTCGATCGAGTCGGCGTGGACAATGGGCGCGATGGCGTCGAAGAAGCTCAGGCTCTCCTCGCCTGTCGTCTTCAGAATGGCGTCCGCGAGGGCGGGGGACGTCAGCGGCCCGGTGGCGACGATGACATTGTCCCACTCCTCCGGCGGCAGACCGGCGATCTCCTCCCGCACGATGGTGACCAGGGGGTGCGCCTCCAGCCTCGCCGTCACCGCCTGCGAAAAGCCTTCGCGGTCAACCGCCAGCGCGCCGCCGGCGGGCACCTGGTTGGCGTCGCCGCTGGCCATGATGAGCGAGTTCAGCGCCCGCATCTCGGCGTGTAGCAGGCCGACGGCGTTGTATTCCCAGTCGTCCGACCGGAACGAATTCGAGCAGACCAGTTCGGCGAGGCCATCGGTGTGGTGGGCGTCGGTCTTCACGCCCGGGACGCCGCGCATCTCGTGCAGGATGACGGGCACGCCGGCGCTGGCGATCTGCCACGCGGCCTCGGAACCGGCGAGGCCGCCGCCGATGACGTGAACGGGGGAGGGGGAGGAGGAATTCATCGCGGCTTTCTAGTCATGCCAGTCCTCGCCGTCAGCCTCGGAAATCAATCAGGCTTGGGTCGCAAGCGTCGCTGTGATTAAGTCAGACACCGCCGGGGAGGGCGAACCATGAAGACATTCTCTATTTCCGAGGCGGTCGCGGAGCCGTTCCGTCAGGCCGGACGACGGCCGATGGCCACGATCATCTGGGGTCTGGTGCTGCTGGCGCCGAGCGTGCTGGCGTTCGCCGCGCTGATTCCAATGGTGATGGAAATGGTCGCGTCCGGAGCCTTTGAGCCCGGTGTGGACCCGGGCGCCTCGCCGTTCGACGACGACTTCGGCACGGCCATGCAATTTCACGCCTGGTCCCAGCTCGCCAACCTGCTGCAGTTGCTCGCCGCCCTGTTCGCGACCACCGCCATCGTCCGGGCCGTGTTCTCGGGCCGCAGGGGCGACAGGGCCGCCTTCCTGCGCGTGAGCACGGACGAGCTGCATGTCGCCGTGGTCGCCGTGACGATCGTCGTCGGCTTCATCGTCGCGGCGGTCGCGGCGGTGCTGCTGGCGGTCGGAATCGGTCTCGCCCTGTCGGGCCTGCCGGAACCGTGGCGGACCCTGATCAACGTCGGCATGGGCGTCGCGCTTGCGATCGGCTTCCTGGCGCTCTGGGGACGCCTGGCCCTGATTGCGCCAGCCAGCCTCCGCTATAACAGCTTCGCTTTTGTCGAAGGCTGGAAGCTGGGCAAGGGCCAGACCTGGCGGTTACTCGGCCTGCTGATCGTGCAGTTCCTGATCGCGATGGCGATCGGCATGGCGCTGGTGCTGCTGATCGTCATCGTCGCGATGATGGTGGGCGGCGGCGTCGCGGCGGCCGATCCGGACGCCGTGCTGGCGTGGCTGCAGGGATTGCCCGAGCAACCCGCGCTGTTGGCCGGCCTCGCGGTCGTGTTGCTGCTGCCGCTGGCCTGGGTCCAGGGCTTCTCCCAGCTGCTGGTGACCGCGCCTTTCGCCAGGGCCGTGATGGACCTTGCGGCCGAGCCGGAAACCGCGCCGGCGGCGAATTCCGCTGACACAGCTCCAATGGCCGACTAGATTCCGGCCGATCGGTTCAGGAGGGGACGATGACATTTTCAGCCAGCGACGCGGCGTTCGAGGGCTTCCGCCTCGTCAGACGAAAGCCGATGGCGCTGGTCGCCTGGACGCTGCTGTACGCTGTGCTGAGCCTTGCGGGTCTGTTCGCGATGTCCAGCGCCATAGACCCGCTGGTCGCCTGGGCCGAGCGTATGGAGGGGCTCGAGTCGACCTCGCCGGCGACGCCCGAAGAGGTGCTGGCGGCGTTCCAGGGCCTGGGCGAAGTGATGCTGAGCGTCGCCTGGCTGATCCCGGTCTCGCTCATCGTGGGCGCCATGCTAATGGCGGCGGTCGCCCGGGCCGTGCTGAATCCGCGTGCGGGCGGCTTCGGCTATCTGCGCCTCGGCATGGACGAGCTCAGGGTGTTCGTCGTCACGCTGGTGCTGACCATTCTGATGACCTTCGTCTGCTTCGCGGTCTTCATGCTGATCGGCGTGCTGGCCGGCATCGCCGGCGCCTCGGGCGCGAACTGGATGTGGCTCTTCGTGATCCTCGGCGGTCTGGTGGGCGTCGCCGCGATCATCTGGCTGGCCGTGCGGCTCAGCCTGGCCGTTCCGATCACAGTGGCGGAAAACCGTTTCGCCTTCTTCGACTCGTTCGGGGTCACCGCCGGCCGGTTCTGGCCCCTGTTCGGCATGGCCGTCATCACCATCGTCATGGTGATCGTGGTCCAATTGCTTCTGGGGATCGTGACGATGCCGCTGGCCCTGATGACCGGTCAGGAAATGTGGTCGTTCGGCGGGCATCAGGATCCCGAGGCGCTCAGGAGGGCGCTCGATATCACCAATCCCTGGATTATCGCCTCCGCCCTCGCCGAGGCAGTGGTCTACGCCCTTACGGTCGGCGTGATGTACGCGCCGTTCGCCGCGGCTTATCGCGACATCAAGGGGCTGGGCGCGGAGACGCCGACCGCCTGAGGCGGTCGGGCCTCCCGACCCTCTCGTAATCGTCGGCCATAGTCGGCCACAGCTTCCGGGGGCTCCATGACGGGCATCGAACTCTACGCGCCGCGCCGGCCTCGCCACCGCCGCACCTGGACGGCCGCGGCGCTCGTTCTCGCGGTGGCCTTCATCATCGTCGGCCAGATCGCCGGGGCCGTGCCCGGCATCATGCTGGGCTTGCTGACGCCGGAAGGGGAGGTGGTCGGCTGGCAGGGGACCGCGTTCACGCTGTTCTCGTTCGCCTTCACGGCCGGCATCGTCATTCTCTGGGTCACCCTGTTCGAACGGCGGGGCCTGGCGGAGATCGGCTTCAACGGCTCGGGGCTGAAGCGATTCCTGCGCGGCTACGTCGTCGGACTGGCGTTCCTCGTCGCGGTGGTCGGGATCATCTGGGCGCTGGGCGGATACCGGGTCGACGCCGGCGGGGCCTTCGCGGCGGCCAGCGTCGGGGCGGCGCTGGTTCCCATCGGCGTCCTGTTGCTCGGCTTCGTGGTCCAGGGCTCCACCGAGGAAATCCTCACCCGCGGCTGGCTGATGCAGGTGATCGCGTCCCGCCACGGCCTGGCCTGGGGCGTCGGCCTGAGCTCCGCCCTGTTCGGCCTGCTGCACGCGGCCAATATCGACCCGTCGCCGGAGCTGCTGACCGGTGTGCTGAACGTGGTCCTGTTCGGCGTCTTCATCGGCCTGTACGCCGCGCGCGAGGGTTCGCTGTGGGGCGTCTGCGGCTGGCACGCCGCGTGGAACTGGCTGCTGGGCCTCGGCTTCGGCCTCGAGGTGTCGGGTCAGGTGATCGAGACCACGCCCCTGATCGTCGACCTGGGCACCCGGACCACCGTGCCGTGGTGGGTGACCGGCGCGGCCTTCGGTCCGGAGGGCAGCGTGGTGACCACCGTCGTCCTGCTGATCGGCACGGCGGTGCTGATCTTCAGGGGCCGCAGCCACGACTTCGGTGTCGTGGCCGAACCCGTCCCGGCCGCCGCCGACTAGGCCCGCTTCTTCAGCGCGGCGACCCGCGCCTTGCGCCGCTCCTCGTGCCGGTCCAGCACCTCCTTGAGGTATTTGCCGGTCCAGCTCTTCGGATTGGCGGCGACCTGTTCGGGCGTGCCGACCGCGACGATCTCGCCGCCGCCGTCGCCGCCCTCGGGGCCGAAATCGAGCAGCCAGTCCGCCACCTTGATGACGTCGAGATTATGCTCGATCACCACGATGGTGTTGCCGTTGTCGACCAGCTCCTGCAGCACCTCCAGCAACTTGCGGGTATCCTCGAAATGCAGGCCGGTGGTCGGCTCGTCGAGGATGTAGAGGGTCTTGCCGGTGGCCCGTTTCGACAGCTCCTTGGATAGCTTGACGCGCTGCGCCTCGCCGCCTGACAGGGTCGTCGCCGACTGGCCGACCTTGACGTAGCCCAGACCCACCCGGTTCAGGGTCAGCATCTTGTCGCGGATCGACGGCACGGCCTTGAAGAAGCTGGCGGCCTCTTCGACCGTCATGTCCAGAACATCGGATATGCTCTTGCCCTTGAAGACGATTTCCAGCGTCTCGCGGTTGTAGCGCTTGCCCTTGCAGACGTCGCAGGTGACGTAGACGTCGGGCAGGAAATGCATCTCGATCTTGATCAGGCCGTCGCCCTGGCAGGCCTCGCAGCGGCCGCCCTTGACGTTGAAGCTGAACCGGCCGGGCCCGTAGCCGCGCGCCTTCGATTCCGGCAGGCCGGCGTACCAGTCGCGGATCGGCCCGAAGGCGCCGGTGTAGGTCGCGGGGTTCGAGCGCGGGGTCCGGCCGATCGGGCTCTGGTCGATGTCGATGACCTTGTCGAACAGCTCCAGCCCCTCGATCCGGTCGAACGGGGCCGGGGCGTCCGAGGCGTTGTGCAGCCGGCGTGCGGCGGCCTTGTAGAGGGTTTCGATGGTGAAGGTCGACTTGCCGCCGCCGGACACGCCGGTGACGCAGGTGAACAGGCCGCCGGGGATCTCGCCGGTGACGCTCTTCAGATTGTTGCCGGTTGCGCCGCTGATCTTCAGCATCCGCTTGCGGTCGACGGGGCGGCGGCCTTCAGGCGGCAGTTCGATCTCGCGCTCGCCGGTCAGGTATTTGCCGGTCAGCGAGTTCGGATTGGCCATGACGTCGGCCGGCGTGCCCTGGGCGCAGACCTCGCCGCCGTGGATGCCCGCGGCCGGCCCCATGTCGATGACGTAGTCGGCCGTCAGGATGGCCTCCTCGTCGTGCTCGACCACCAGCACGGAATTGCCGAGGTCGCGCAGGCCGCGCAGGCTCTCCAGCAGGCGGGAGTTGTCGCGCTGGTGCAGGCCGATCGAGGGCTCGTCCAGCACATAGAGCACGCCGGTCAGGCCCGAGCCGATCTGCGACGCCAGACGGATGCGCTGGCTCTCGCCGCCCGACAGCGTCCCCGAGGCCCGTGACAGGTTGAGGTAGTCGAGACCGACGTTGTTCAGGAAGCGCAGCCGGTCGGTGATCTCCTTCAGGATCCGCCGGGCGATCTCCATCTGCTTGTCGGTCAGCTGGCCGTCGAGGGCGGTGAACCATTCGTGGGCGTGTTTGATCGACAGCCAGGACACCTCGGCGATGTCCTGCCCGGCGATCTTGACCGCCAGCGCCTCGGGCTTCAGCCGCTTGCCGCCGCAGGCCTCGCACGGCGTCTCGGACTGGAACCGGCCCAGCTCCTCGCGCACCCAGGCGCTATCGGTCTCGCGCCAGCGCCGCTCGAGGTTCGGCAGCACGCCCTCGAACGCCTTGGTCGTCTCGTAGGTGCGGGCATTGTCGTCATAGGTGAATTTGATCTTCTCGCCGCCCGAACCGTGCAGGATCACCTGGTGCGACGTCTCCGGAAGCTCGCGCCACGGCTTGTCCATCGAGAAGCCGTAGTGGCGGCTCAGCGACTGCAGGGTCTGGGTGTAGAGAGGCGACGGACCCCGCGACCACGGCGCGATGGCTCCCTTGTGCAGGCTCTTGTCGCGGTCCGGCACCACCAGGTCGGCGTCGAAGGCCAGCTTGACCCCCAGACCGTCGCAGACCGGACAGGCGCCGAACGGATTGTTGAACGAGAACAGCCGCGGCTCGATCTCGCTGATGGTGAAGCCGGAAACCGGACAGGCGAACTTCTCCGAGAAGGTCAGCCGGCGGGGCTCCTCGCCCTCCGGCGCATTGGCCCATTCCGCCACGGCGATGCCGTCGGCCAGTCCCAGCGCCGTCTGCAGGCTGTCGGCGTAGCGGCCCTCCAGCCCCGGCTTGGTGACGATCCGGTCAACGACGATGTCGATGTCGTGCTTGAACTTCTTGTCGAGCGCAGGCGCGTCCTCGATGGCGTAGAATACGCCGTCGATCTTGAGCCGCTGAAAGCCCGAGCGCTGCCACTCGGCGATCTCCTTGCGGTACTCGCCCTTGCGCCCGCGCACCACCGGGGCCAGCAGCAGCAGGCGCTCGCCCTCGGGGAGGGCGGCCAGCTTGTCGACCATCATCGAGATGGTCTGGCTCTCGATCGGAAGACCGGTCGCCGGCGAATAGGGCACGCCGATGCGCGCCCACAGCAGGCGCATGTAGTCGTGGATCTCGGTCACCGTGCCGACGGTCGAGCGCGGGTTCTTCGAGGTGGTCTTCTGCTCGATCGAGATCGCCGGCGACAGGCCCTCGATCAGGTCGACGTCCGGCTTGCCCATCAGCTCGAGGAACTGGCGGGCGTAGGCGCTCAGGCTCTCGACGTAGCGGCGCTGGCCCTCGGCGTAGATGGTGTCGAACGCCAGCGAGGACTTGCCCGAGCCGGACAGCCCGGTCATCACAACCAGCTTCTCGCGCGGGATGTCGAGGTCGACGCCCTTGAGATTGTGTTCGCGCGCGCCGCGCACGCGGATGAAGTTGTGCTTTTCGGTCATGGAATCCGGGAACGCGGGGGAACCGGAGCAGGCTCCGGCGCGACGTCGCTATATGGGGATCAATTCGCTGGATTCAGCAAGAACAATGTAAGAACAAAACGCCAGCAGAGCTAGTCTGCTGCCAATTCCTGTCAGCAGTCCCATCCTTGACATTATTCCAAACAGGAATATATTTCCGCTGTCCACGGCTGGTGAGCTGCTCCCGCAACCCTGCGGGCCTGGTGGAGGAAAGATGATGAAACACTTTCTGAGCCGGGGCTCCCCATGGACGCGTGGACCGTCGAGATCGATGACGATCTTCTGAGAGAGCTGGACCAATGGTCCGAGGAACGACATTCGAGCTGCTGGCCATCCAGCAAGGACTGGAGCGCCGCGGACCCGAAGGGCTGGGCTTGATCAAGGCGGAGTTGGAGGGCGTGCCGGCGTGGCGCGACCTCGCCACGCCGGTCAGCCTGTTGCTCGCGATCGATACGCCGTCGGGCCTTGGAAGGATGGCGTTGGAAATTCAGCCGAACTTCAGGATCGTGATCGTAAGGCTGGAATGAATGAAGCGCGAAAGGGCGCGGGTGAATTGGTGAGCGACAGGAAATCCACGGTCTGGAAGCCGAAACTGACGGCGAGTCAGCAAGCGCGGGTGGATGCGCTGGAGGTCGAGATCGGCCGTCGGGTGTCCGCGCTTCAGATGCTGCGCAAGGAGATCGGCCTCTCGCAGGCTGAATTGGCTGAAATTCTGCAAACGACCCAATCCAACGTTTCGAAGATGGAAGCCGGTCGCGACACCAAAATTGCGGTTTTGCGCAAGCTGGTTGAGGCAAAGGGCGGACAGCTGAAGATGGTCGCGGAGTTCGACGGCCGTGAGATCGAACTCGCGATCTGATCCCGCCTACTGATCAAGGAAGTCGCCGGCGTTGAAGGAAATGACGCAGCGATGGTCCGCGCCGTCAGCCGCCGAGCAGGAATCCACGCCGAACATGTTGGCCCGGACCTTGGCCGTCGAACGGTGCGTTCGGCCTTCGTGCTTGAAGCCCGAGCCGATCTCCATGCTCCACGGTCCGAGGGCCTCGTAGAAGGCGCGCGCCGAAGCGCCCGTGCAGGTGAACAGGAGCAGTTCGTCGCCGCCGCCGTCCGCGGCCCTGCGGTAGCTTCCGGTTTCCGCCGCCTGCCGGAAGCAGTTGGCGTAGAGCCGGGCATTGGATGGGGCGGGGTTGCCCACGATCGGGGTATAGTCCGGCGGGCCGGCCGCGGGCTCCGGGGCATGGGCGCAGGCCGAGGCGAGCGATGCTACGGCGGCGACGAAGGCGAAGCGGCGCATGGGAAATCCTCCGCGTCGACCGTGCCATGGCGGCGGCGCCATGGCCATGCGTCCGTTAGTCGGACGGCGTCCACGCCTCCGTCGGCCGCAGATAACGCTCTCCCTTGCCCAGCAGCACGCCGGCGGCCCCGGCGATCCCCAGTTCGAGGCTCTCGGCGATGCGGCGGGCGCGTTCGATGAAATGGCCGGCGGCGGCCGGCGGACACAGATCGCGGGCCGTGGCCTCGAACAACTCCAGCCAGCGGTCGAAATGGCGGGCGTCGATTGGCAGGGGCAGGTGCTTCGGCGTCGGCCGGCCGTGATAGACGCCGCTCATCAGCGCCACCGACGACCGGAACAGCCGCATCTGCTCGAGGTGCGGTTCCCAGTCGATGATGCGATCGTTGAACACTGGACCGATCAGCGGATCGGCGCGCACGCGGCCGTAGAAGCCGTCGACCAGCCGGGCGATCAAGGCTTCGTCGATGCCGGTCTCGGTCTGGATCTGCGCGACGACGGCGGCGCGGCGGCTCGCGGCGCCGGGAGTTTCGGCGGCGGAATTCATCGCCGCCATCCAGGGCCCGAAGGAGCCGGAATCCAGCGTCCGCGGCGCCGCAGCGGCCGGTCCTCACGGGGTCTGGTAACGGCTTCGTCAGACGGTGCTCCCGCCGAAATTGCTTGCGAAGTCGGGTCTTTGCACCCATCCTGTCGCTTCGAGTGAGTTCACTGGAGGCCCGACGAACATGATCAGCGCACTGGGAATTGGTTTCGCCCTTTCCGCTTCGCTGCTCGCGTTTGTCCATGTCCTCACCCAGCCTCGCCCCAAGCCGGTCCGCATCCGCACCCGTGACGCTCGATCGCGTCGCGGCCCGCACGCCTGACGGTCAAACGCTACTGAACCTGAGCCTCGTCTTCAGGCGAGGCGGTCGCACGAGCGTGTCCGACGGTTCCGTACCTCATCAAGCCCGGCCTGCGGTGGTCGGCCTCATCGCAGGTATTGGTCGCGCCGGTCGGAGGAGCGGACTGGCCGCATGCACTCGTCTGGTCGGGCCCGTTCGCTAGTGATGGGGCGGCCTAGCCCCAGCCCACCACAGCGCCCTTCCGCCGTGCGACGGCCGGAGCAGGTGCTACCGGAGTTGCTGAGGGGCGTCCGAACAGCCAGCCCTGGCCGAATTGAACCCCCGCTTGCCGCACCATCGTGGCCTGGGCCTCCTCCTCGATCATTTCGGCAACGGTCGAAACCTGTAGTTCGCGACATAGCTCGACCAGATGCTTTACCAGACTGCGGCTCTTGGAATGACTTTCGAGGTCATGCACGAAACCGCCGTCCAGCTTCACTACGTCGATCGGCAACCGGCGCAGGTAGGTGAGCGAGGCGGCGCATACGCCGTAGTCGTCGAGGCAGATCCGGATGCCGGCGTCCCTTAGCGCCGCAAGCCGGCGTTCAGCGCGGTCGAGACTGGCGACGACAGCGGTTTCTGTGAGTTCAATCATCAGCCGTTTGCGCAGACCCGGCTCCGTTGCTGTCATGCGCAGCAGGCCCTCGACGTAGCCGTCGTCGGAGAGCGACGCCGCGGACACATTCACGGCGGCCCGCGTGAGGCCAAAGCCGGGAGCCCGCAACTGGACCAGCGCCTTCTCGGCGACGGCGAGATCGAATCCCTGGATCAGGCCCAGTTCCTCGGCCATCGCGATCTTACCGACCGGCGCCGAGCTCTGGGCGTCGAACCGGGTCAGCGCTTCGAAATGATGGACCGCTCCGGTGTCCAGCGCCACGATCGGCTGCCACACCAGGGCGAAGCGACGATCGCGCACAATGCTGCGGAACGTCTCGGCGTCCTTCAAGGTGCGCTTGAGACGGTCGCCGAAATGCTCACCGGCCGCCGCACCCTCGCGCAAGCAATCGTCAAGCGCCAGGCGCAGGGTGCGAACGGCGACTGCCGCGTCTGCATCGCCGACCAGCCCGCGGCTGGTGACTGCGAACAGTTCAAGCCCTTCCGCCGCCGCGGTCGCCCGGACTTCGTCCGCCAGGCTGGTCAGGTCGGAGGAGTCCCGCATAAGAGCAAAGCGGTCGGGTGCGAGACGGGCCGCGCTCGATCCCCCGATTGAAGCCGACTGCAGTCGGGCCTCGATGCGTTCGCCTACCAGTCGATGGCGTTCGTCTCCGACACCAAGTCCGGGCACCTCGACGATGTCAATGGACAGCTCTGGCCCGGTGCTCCCTTGGGTCAGCAACTCGCCGAGCCGCCGGAGCAGCCCGCTCGCATCCAGAAGCGGTTGACGCGGCGGCTCTACAACGAAAGCCGGGGCCGTCCACGAAAGGGCGCATGAGACGATCGGGGCAAGGTCGGGCAGGCAGAAGGCTCGAAGGGTGGCCTTGCGGCCGTGTCCATCGCCGGTCAGCACCACCACGTCGAGAGGCTCGGACCGCCGTCCCGGAGCCAGCTTTGCGAGCAGCGTCTTCAGGCGGTCACGACAAACGGGCTGGAGGATATCCGCGATCGACCGCCCCGGCCACTCGGTCGCCGGTTCGTGACCGGTTACGGGCCCGGCGCCGACCGCATAGGTAACTCGCTCCTGATTGAGTTCGAACAGCAGGTCCGACCCGGCGAATGCCATACCCAACAGGCGTGAACGTGTACTCATGGCGATTGCGTGCACCAAGAGGCATTAATAATCAGCTCACTCGGCTGTCAGGCGGTCCGATTGAAGGCCACCGCCCGGCCGTCGCCGGCGTTGGCCCGGCCGCTGGCGCCGTAGGCCGAAGGGCTGCCGCGCTGGGCGGCGACCTCGGCGGCGATGGTCTTGACCAGTCCTTCGGAGATGATCCGCGCCGCCTCGATGGCCCGCGAATGACGGCTCAGCACCGCCTCGAAGGCCTCGGTGACGCGGATCAGGGCGATCCGCTCGCTCGCCGGGGCGGCGACCAGAACGGTCGGATTGGCCTTCACCTGCGCCGACTCCCGGCGGTAGGCGTTGGCCAGATCCTGCGTGCCGGCGAGTGTGGCGGCGGCGTCCTGCGGCCGGTGCGCCTCGAACGCCTTCGCTTCGGCGCCGAGGCTGGCGGTGAGCCGCTCGGTCAGGTCGATCAGCTGGCGGATGCGGGCCGTGGCGTTGAGTTCGGCGGTTCCGGTCATTGCGCTTGCTCCTGCATCCTCAGCATCTGGGCGACGACCTGATCGGCGAGGCCGACGCCGCCCGCCCTGACCGTCTGTTTGGCCATGGCCTCGATCATGAAGCTGCGCCACGTGCCCTCGGCCTCGCCGCCGCCAAACGGGCCGTCGGTCGAGAGGCCCTCGAACATCGGTTTCAGCATCTGGGCGAGGAAGGAAGCCTCGAAGGCCTCGGCGGTTTCCCGCATCCGCGCGGTCGGGGTCGGGGTCGGCTGGAGCAGGGCGGGGGAGATGGACAGGTCGCTCATCCTCACATCACCTCGATGTCGGCCTGCAGCGCCCCGGCGGCCTTGATGGCCTGCAGAATGCTGATCATGTCGCGCGGGCTGACGCCCAGGGCGTTCAGGCCGTTGACCAGATCGGACAGTGAGGCGCCGCCTCCGACGATGCGCATCTGGCGGCCGAGGTCCTCCTCGACCTCCACGTCCGACTGCGGCACGACCACCGTCTCGCCGCCGCGGCTGAACGGTTCCGGCTGGCTGACCAGCGGCGTCTCCTGGATGGAGACGGTCAGGTTGCCCTGGGCGATGGCCACGGTGGAGATTCGCACCGCGTCGCCCATGACGATGACGCCGTTGACCTCGTCGATGATCACCTTGGCGGGGGCGTCGACCTGCACCGGCAGGTTCTCGACGCGGCTGATGAAGCCGGCCACGCCCATCTGGCCGGGGGCGCGAAGGGCGATGACCGTGCCGTTCTCGGCCAGGGCGGCGTTCGGATAGACCTGGTTGATGGCGGCGGCCACCCGCTGGGCGGTGGTGAAGTCCGGATTGCGCAGCGTCAGCCGCACCTCGTTCATATTGGCGAGGTGGAAGCCGGTCTCGCGCTCTACAGTCGCGCCCGAGGCGATCCGGCCCGCCGTCGGGACGCCGCGCGTCACCGACGAGCCCGAGGCGCCCGAGGCCGAGACGGCGCCGGTCTGGATCGAGCCCTGCGCCACCGCATAGACCTCGCCGTCCGCGCCCTGCAGGCTGGTGACCAGCAGGGTGCCGCCCAGCAGGCTCTTGGCGTCGCACATCGAGGAGACGTTGACGTCTATGCGCGAGCCGGGAGTGGCGAACGGCGGCAGTTCGGCCGTCACCATGATGGCCGCCATGTTCTTGGAGTTGGCGTTGGAGCCGCGGATGTTGACGCCCAGCCGCTCGGTCATCCCCTCCAGCGACTGCCGCGTGAAGGGGCAGTTGCGCAGGCTGTCGCCGGTGCCGTTCAGGCCGACCACCAGTCCGTAGCCGACCAGCTGGTTGGTGCGGACGCCCTCGACGGCGGCGATATCCTTGATCCGGGACTGGGCGGCGGCGGGGCCCGCGAGTCCGGCCAGGGCGGCGGCGGTGAGGAGGGAGGCGAGCAGTTTCTGCATCGGTACAGGGTCCGCGAACTGTTGTGCCGAACGCGATGCCAGTGCCGTGCCAGCCGGAAAGTCGTGAGAAAACAGTCCAAGGCAGGGCGCATGGCCGGTGAGATGCGGCAGAAACTGCCGGGGCGTTAACCAAACGGTGACCCGGCGCCGCCGATGGTCGGGCATGTCCTGGAGTCGCAATCCATGAAGGTCACCGGCCCATCCGGACCGTCCGCCGCGCCGGGCGCCCGCCCCGCCAGGGCGAGCGGCGGCTTCTCCGTGCCGACCGCCGGCGCCTCCGCCTCCACGGGCGCGACCGCCGCGGCCGCCGGGGTGTCGGGCGTGGCGGGCGTGTCGGCCCTGATGGCCCTGCAGGGCGTGGAGGACGCCACCGAGCGTCGCCGGCGCGCCATCCGCCGCGGCGGCGGCCTGCTCGACCGGCTCGACGAGCTGAAGCTGGCCCTGCTGGCCGGAGAGGCGGGCGAGAGCGCGCTGGAGCGGCTTGGCCGCAGCCTGCTCGAGGAGCGGCCGGTCGACGCCGATCCGGGCCTGAACAGCCTGCTGGCCCAGATCGACCTGAGGGCCGCGGTGGAGCTGGCCAAGGCCGATCTTCGCCGCAGTGCAGCATAAGTCGGTGAAATTTTTCGCAAAAGCGTGATCGGTGAGCGCCGGGTGATGAAGAAATGTCACGCTCGGCCACCCACCCGATCAATCCCGGTCACGCTCGCGCGAGCGTTGTTGCCGCGACTCTTCGCCATCCCTATAGGCATGCACTGCGCCACAGGGGGGCGCTGTTTAAGAGCGTGAGTGCGATGAACGCATTGGCGTCTGTGAGCGAGCCGAACAGTTATCGGCCCTCCGAGGACGAGCCGTTCATGAACGAACGGCAGCTGGCCTATTTCAAGGCCAAGCTCCTGGCCTGGAAGGATGAAATCCTTCGCGAGTCCAAGGGTACGGTGGTCAACCTGAAGGCCGAGACGGAAAATCATCCGGATCTGGTCGACCGGGCGTCGTCGGAATCCGACCGCGCCCTCGAGCTGCGGACCCGCGACCGTCAGCGCAAGCTGATCTCCAAGATCGACGAGGCGCTGCGGCGGATCGAGGACGGCTCCTACGGTTACTGCGAGGAAACCGGCGAGCCGATCACCCTCGGCCGTCTCGAAGCCCGTCCGACCGCCACCCTGTCGGTCGAGGCCCAGGAACGTCACGAGCGCCGCGAGCGGGTCCACCGCGACGACTGAACGCCGACCGAGGCGTAACGGGAGGGGCGAACATGCGGATCGCGACCGCGCTTTGCCTGCTGGCGGTTCTCTCCGCCGCGCCCGCGCCCGCCGCCGGGCAGGACGTCACGCCGCTGGATCACCTGCCGGCCCTGCGCGGCGACTATTTCCGCATCGAGTCTACGGCGACCGGGCGGCCCTATCACATCTACGTCCGCTATCCGGACGGCTACGATCCCTCCGCCGCGACGCCTTATCCGACCGTCTATCTGACCGACGGGGACAGCCTGTTCCCCATTCTCGCGGCCAACCACCTGTTCCTGACCTATGACGACGGCCTGCCCGAGGCGATCGTGGTCGGCATCGCCTACGGCGGCTTCGACCCCTCGGTGAACCGCCGCAACATCGATTTCCAGTCGCCGGGCGAGGGTCTGACCGCCGAACAGGCGGGCGCCGAGGAATTCCAGCAGTTTCTCAGGACCGAACTGATTCCGGAGATCGAGCGGCGAACCCGCTCCGACCCGGCGCGCCGGATCCTGTTCGGCCAGTCGCGGGGCGGCGCCTTCGTGCTGTATTCCGCCGTCACCGACCCGGACCTGTTCTGGGGCCGGATCGCCAGCAATCCCTCGATCACGCCAGGCATCGAGTCGCTGCTGGAGCCCGCCGGCCGGGCGACCCGGCGGGATTTGACGCTGGTGGTGACCAGCGGAACGCGCGACCGGCCTGATCTTCAGGCCGAGGCGGCCCGATGGCTTTCGGCGTGGGAAGGCCGAGCCGACAAGCCGTGGCGGCTGCACGGCGTGCGGATCGAGGACGGCACCCATGCCGCCAACGCGCCCGACGCCTGGCGCCGGGGACTGCGTCTCGTGTTCGGGTCCGACGCCTCGCCTTGACTTCGCCCGGCGGGAGCGCGACCTACCGCGCCTCGCTTTCAAGGTCAGAGAATGTCCGTCAAGGTTCGTTTCGCCCCGTCGCCGACGGGCAAGCTGCACGTAGGCAATGTGCGCACCGCCCTGGTGAACTGGATGTTCGCCAAAGGGCAGGGCGGATCGTTCGTGCTGCGCATCGACGACACCGATCTGGCGCGTTCGACGACCGAGTTCGAGCAGGGCATCGAAGACGACCTGACCTGGCTGGGCCTCGTCTGGGACGAACGCCACAACCAGTCGAAGCGGTTCGACCGCTACGAGGAGGCGGCGGCCCGGCTGAAGGCTTCGGGCCGGCTCTACGCCTGCTACGAAACCGCCGAGGAGCTCGACCGCCGCCGCAAGGTGCAGCTGTCGCGCGGCCTGCCGCCGGTCTACGACCGCGCCGCCCTGCAACTGACCGACGCCGAAAAGGCCGCCTACGAGGCGGAGGGCCGCCGGCCGCACTGGCGCTTCAGGCTGGACGGCAAGCGCGTGGCCTGGGAGGACATGGCCCGGGGTCATGCCGAGGTCGACACCGCCTCGATGTCGGATCCCGTGCTGATCCGCGAGGACGGCCTGTTCCTCTACACCCTGCCGTCGGTGGTCGACGACATCGACATGGGCATCAGCCACGTCATCCGCGGCGAGGACCACGTCACCAACACCGGCGCGCAGATCGAGATCTTCGAGGCGCTGGGCGGACTGGTGCCGGCCTTCGCCCACATGCCGCTGCTGGTCGGAGCCGACGGTCAGGCGCTGTCGAAGCGGCTGGGCTCCCTGTCGATCGCCGAAATGCGGGACCAGGGCTATGAGCCGATCGCCATCACCAGCCACCTCGGCCGCATCGGCACCTCAGACCCGCTCGAGGTCGCGCCCTCCATCGGAGTCCTCGGCGAGAGCTTCTCCTTCTCGAAGATGGGTCGCTCGCCGGCGCGTTACGACACCGCCGACCTCGACCGCCTGAATGCCCAGGCGCTGCACGCCATGGATTATGCGACGGCGAAGCCGCGGCTGGCGGCGCTGGGTTCCGGCATGAGCGAAGCCGTCTGGAACACCCTTCGCCCGAACCTTCAGAAGTTCTCGGATGTGGTTGAACTGGAACGGATCATCAGCGGTCCCGTCGCTCCGGTGATTGAAGACCCCGCCTTCGCCGCGGCGGCGCTGGAAGTGCTCCCCGAAATGCTTGACGCCGACGCCTGGTCGGTCTGGACCAACGCCGTCAAGGAGCGCACCGGCGCAAAGGGCAAGGCCCTGTTCATGCCCCTGCGCCACATCCTCACCGGTCAGGCGCACGGTCCCGACATGGCCAGCCTCGTTCCCCTGATCGGACGCGAGCGGATCGAGAAGCGGCTGCGGGGCGAGACCGCCTGACCCAATCCGCACGACGCAGAAAGGGCCGCCCTTCGGAAAGGGCGGCCCTTGTCTTTGGTCGACAGCCGCTGCACCGGTCAGGCGTTGCAGGCGGCGATCTGTTCGGCGGTCAGCTGGACGCCCTTGTAGGTGAAGGCGGTCACGGCGCCGAAGCGGGCCACGACCCGGCGGCAGGCGCGGGTCGCCGTCTGGTTGGCGCCGCCGCTGGCGGTGCAGGTCGCGCCTTCGCAGCGCCAGGCGGCGCCGTCGATGATGGTGCGTTCGGCGGGCGCCTTGGAAGCGTCGGCGAGCACGGCGCTCGAGACGGGAGCGCCGGCGGACGCCGGGGCGGCGACGAGCAGCGTTGCGGCGATAAGCAGAGCACGCATGGGGAGGTCTCCGAAGATGGCAGGGGCGTTGATCCGCCCGGCGACGTCAGCGATCCGCGAAACTGCGACGCGCGGTCTTTGACTGACCAGTGATTACTTATCGCCGATCATGTTGCAAGTGAGGCATCTCGTCCGAGGCCCGGACCGCCTCGATCGCTTCCGCCACCGTGTGGCAGACAGCCCACGCCTGCCGGAACGAGGCCGGCGTCATGCCTTCTGCGATGCTGTGCTCCATCACCGCCAGCAGGGCATCCCAGAACCCGTTCAGATTCAAGAAGATCACCGGTTTGGCGTGCAGGTCGAGGCGCTTCCAGGACAGCACCTCGATGGCCTCTTCCAGGGTGCCGACGCCACCCGGCGCGACCACGAAGGCGTCGGACTGGTCGTACATGATGGTCTTGCGCTCGTGCATCGATGGCACGACCAGGGTCTCAACCTCGTCGAACAGGCGCTCGCGGCTGCGCAGGAAGCCCGGCATGACGCCCAGCACCCGCCCTCCCGCGCCGTGCGCCGCCCGTGCCGACGCGCCCATCAGGCCGACGCCGCCGCCGCCGTAGACCAGCCGCCAGCCCGCCTGCGCCGTCGCCTCGCCGAATGCCCGCGCCGCCGCCAGATACTCGGGCTGCACGGTTTCCGATGAACCGCAGAACAGGCAGACCGATTTGCCGTCGAACGGCTGGATGGTGACGGGCGACGACATGGGGCCTCATGAAGACAGTGAAAGACAGCGGGCGCGCGGCCGCGCTATCTGGGGCGACACTCCTAACGGGCGGAGAGGCAGTATGAAACGGGCGATGTTGTGGATGATCGCCGCGGTGGCCGCGGGCGTCGCGGCGGCCTGTTCCCCGACTCCGCCCGAACAGGCGGCCGGCGACGCCGAGGCGACCCGCGAGTGGGCCCGTCCCCCGACCATCGACGGGGTCGTGCGGGCCGGGCCGGCGCTGACGGTGTCAGGGGTCGCAGACGCCGGGGCCCGGGTGGTCCTGCGCGGCGACGACGGCGCGGCGTTCGCGGCTACCGCCGATTCGCGAGGCCGGTTCGAGGTTCGCCTCCCGGCCCCCGCTGGTCATCTCCTGCTTCGCCCGGAAACCCAGATCGGACAGGACGCCGCGCCCTCGCCGGACCGGCTGCTGATCCTCGCGGCCGGGGAGGGGCCGATCGTGGTGCTTCGTCCGGGCGGCCCCACCCGCCGGCTCGACGCCGCTCCGGCGCTGGGGGCGATCGACAGCGACGGCCGCATGCGGCTGGCTTCCGGCCGCACCGCCCCGGGGACCGAGGTGGTCGAGGTGCAGAGCGGCGGCGAGACCGTGCAGGTGGCCCCGGATGCCCGCGGCCGCTGGAGCGTCATCCTGCCGCCCCGCGACGGCGCCGAGCCCCTCCGGGTAGCGGGCCGGGAGTTCGTCTGGCCGGGCGAGGCGGCCGGGTCGCAGGACCTGGTGGTGGAAAGCCTGGACTCCGGCTGGCGCATCCGCTGGACCGGCCCGGGCGCGGCGCGCCAGACGACATGGCTGCCCGGCCGGGCGGCGTCCTGACCGGATTTACGAACCGTTTACCAATTCAGTCGAACGAAAGGATGTCTTCCTTTCGAGGACACCCACCATCACCGAACCTTTTCAGCCCGGCGCTCGCGTCGGGCTTTTTTCTGCTCGGTTGTCGGGGACGGGAGAGTGGCTCCGCGGGTAGGATTCGAACCTACGACCAGCCGATTAACAGTCGGCTGCTCTACCACTGAGCTACCGCGGAACACTTCCTCTCGGGAAGGCGGGCGCTATAGCAGCGCGAGTCAGGCTCGCGCAACGGGAAATATCCGATTGGCCGTAATCCCTATCGACGATCCGCTCGACCCCCGCGTCGCCGCCTTCCGCGATATCCGCGAGCGCGACCTGACCGGCCGGCAGGGTCTGTTCGTGGCCGAGGGCGAGGTGGTCCTGCGGGTCCTCGCTTCGCCGGCCTCGCTGTGCCGTCCCGTCGCCGCGCTGATCGCCGAAAAGCGGATCCTCGGGCTGGCCGATGTCATCGAGGCCCTGCCGCCGGAGACGCCGGTCTGGTCGGCCTCGCAGTCGGTGCTGGACGGTGTCGCCGGCTTCCATCTGCACCGCGGCATCCTGGCCCTGGGCGAGAAGCCCGCTCCGCGGCCGCTGTCCGAACAGCTGGCAGGCGCCTCTGAAGACGCTGTGGTCGTGGCCGCCTGCGGCATCGGCAACCACGACAACATGGGCGGGATATTCCGCGCCGCCGCCGCCTTCGGAGCCGCCGCCGTGCTGCTCGACGACCGCTGCTGCGATCCCTTCTACCGCAAGGCTATCCGCGTCTCGGTCGGGGCGGTTCTGCGCACGCCGATGGCGACCGGTCTCACAGGGGCGGATCTGATCGACGGGCTGAAGGCGGCGGGCTTTCGCGTCCTGGCCATGACCCCATCCTCACCGGCCCCGCTGCACCTCGCGGCGAGGGGCGGGCGGACGGCCATTGTCCTCGGAGCGGAGGGCCCCGGCCTGCCGACTCACCTGCTCGAGCGCTGCGAAACGGTCGGCATTCCGATGTCCGGCGGCTTCGATTCCCTCAACGTGGGAACCGCGGGGGCCATCGCCCTGCATCATTTCACCCGCAAGGCGTAAAGCGTTCATCGATCCGCGATTAACCCTTCGTATACCTTGATGAACGTCGCGATCTGTGGCGCTGTGTGCGCGTCCGGGGGGAGTTGGTTATGTTCGACAGCATTCTGTTCTTCGTGAACCGCAACGCGCGCGTCGCCGTGGCGGTCACCATCGTGGCCGCGACGGTGAGCGCGGCCACCGTCATCGGCTGGATGACCGCGCCGGTCTAGGCGGCGTCTGACTGTCTGAAAATCGCGATGGAGGCCTGACCGAGAATCGAACTCGGGTGCAAGGATTTGCAGTCCTCTGCGTAACCACTCCGCCATCAGGCCCTTGGGCCGCCCCGGAAACATTCCGGAGGGACGGCCACGCCATCGCGAGGGGCGTTCGCTATCAGATCGGATTGTCGCCCGCAACGCACAGACCTATAAGCGCGCCAGATTTCCGGCGCGTTACCGCGCTTTGCCTTTTCGGGACGATCGACAGATGGATTTCGCCGCCGCGCGCAAGGTCATGGTGGACAGTCAGGTCCGGGTGAACGACGTCACCGATCGCGACCTGCAGGCCGCGCTGCTTTCGGTGCCGCGCGAGCGCTTCCTGCCCGCCGAGCGCGCCTTCGCCGCCTATGCGGAGATCGAGCCCGAGATCGCCGCCGGCCGGCGCCTGATGCTGGCTCGCGACCTGTCCAAGCTGTTGATGGCGCTGGAGCCGCTCCCCGGCGAGACGGCCCTGGCCATCGCCGGCCCCTACGCCGCCGCCGTGCTGGCGCGGATGAGCCTCAAGGTCACCGCCCAGGAAGCCGATCCGGCGGTGCTGGAAGTGGTCGCCCCCGCCCTGGCCGAGGCGGGCGTCGAGGGCGTCGTGGCCCCGTTCGCCGAACCGGTCGGCGGCGGCTATGACGTCATCGTTTCAGAGGCCGCCGTGCCAGTCCGCCCGGAGGCCTGGCTGGCCGCGCTCAGGATCGGCGGCCGGCTGGCCGTGGTCGAGCGCGCCGGACCCGCCGGCAAGGCGGTTCTGTATGTGAAGGGCGCGTCGGGGCTGTCGCGGCGCGAACTTTTCGACGCGGCCCCGCCCGTCCTCGCCGAGCTCGCGCCGGCGCCCGCCTTCGCCCTGTAGACTGCGCCGGCCGACGCCCTGTTCGGGGGCAGCGTGAAAAAATCTTAACTGGCGTGGGAGGAAACCGTCCCGCATCAGGCCTATGGGATACAAGGGGCGTGCGCATCCTCGTGCGCGCCAGGCAGGAACAGTCATGCTGAAACGTTCGCGCGCGCTCGCCTCGGTCGCCATCTTCGCCGTCGCTGCCGGCACGGGCGCGCCCGTCTGGGCCGAAACGCTGCAGGAAGCGATCGCCCTGGCCTATCGCACCAACCCCTCGCTGCTGGCCCAGCGGGCCAACCAGCGGGCGCTGGACGAATCGATCGTTCAGGCCCGGGCCGGCCTGCGTCCGCGGCTGGACGTCACCGTCACCGGCAATCATATCCGCGATTTCAACAACGAAACCGAGAGCGACAGCGCCTCGGCCAGCATCGGCCTGTCGCAGACGCTGTGGAGCGGCGGCCGCATCGGCCATGGCATCACCGCCGCAGAGGCGGAGATCCTCGCCGGCCGCGAAAACCTGCGCGATATCGAGCAGACCGTTCTGGCCTCGGTGATCCAGGCCTATGCCGACGTGATCCGCGACACCGAGATCCTTCGCATCCGCCAGGCCAACCTCGGGGTGCTTCAGCGCCAGCTCGAGGAGGCCTCGGCCCGCTTCGAGGTCGGCGAGATCACCCGCACCGACGTCGCCCAGTCGGAAGCGCGCCTCGCCCAGTCCGAGGCCGACCTCGCCAACGCCCAGGCCCAGCTCTCCGTATCGCGCGCGTCCTACGCCGCCGTCGTCGGCCAATCTCCGGGCGATCTGGCCCCGATGCCGGTGCTGCCGGGGGTGCCGAACGACTTCGACGCCGCCCTCGACGTGGCCCTGCTGGACAACCCCGGCATCCGCGCGGCCGCCTATAATCTGCGCGCCGCCGAGGCCAACGTCGCCGCCGCCAAGGCCGAATACATGCCCTCGGCCCGGCTGACCGCCTCCTACGGCGGCTCCAACAACGACTTCGACGCCTTCAGCGACATCGGCGACAACGCCGAATTGACCGTGGGCGGTTCCGTCTCCGTGCCGCTGTTCACCGGCGGCCTGAACGGCTCGCGCGTCGCCCAGGCTTTCGAACGCGCCAACGTCGCCCAGATCAACGTCGAGGGCGAACGCCGCAACACCCTGCAGTCCGTCAGCTCGGCCTACGCCCAGGCGATCTCGGCCCGTTCCAGCCTCGAAGCCGGCGTCGAGGCCGTGCGCGCCGCCACCGTCGCCGCCGAGGGCGTACGTCAGGAGGCCCAGGTCGGCCTGCGCACCACGCTCGACGTGCTCAACCAGGAACTGGAGCTGCGCAACGCCGAGATCACCTTGGCCAGCGCCCGTCGCAACGAATACGTCGCCCAGGCCAATCTGCTGGCCGCCATGGGCCGGCTGGAGGGCGCTGATCTCGATCCGACGCTGACCGTCTACGATCCGGCCGACAACTACGAGCGCGTCCGCAATCGGGGCGCCCTGCCGTGGGACAGTCTGATCGAGGCCGTCGACCGCATCGTCGCCCCGCCGATCACGCCCGCCAACGACGCCGCCGATGCGCCGATCGACCAGCAGCTGAAGTCCGAAATCGTGCAGACCGCGCCCCGGCACTGAACCCGGCGCCGGATCGCCTGGTAGGCGACTCGGGCGCGGCCCGTTAACCTGTGACGCGAATCAAACGCCCGTTGATTCCAGCGGGCTGAGATGCGACGACATCGGGTGGGGTAGGGGCCGTGCCCCCGCGCCGTCCACCATTCAGACTTTGCGTTCGCCGCGCGCGCCCGGGGTTTCGACATGACCGACCAGACCGCCCAGGAACCGACGATGGAGGAAATCCTGGCGTCGATCCGCCGGATCATTTCCGAAGATGACGCGCCTGCCGAAACCGCGGCGGCCGCGGCGGCTCCGTCCGGGCCCGCGGCGGAAGCCGAGGCCGAGCCGTTCGAGGCCGGGTCGGTCTCGCCGGCCCTGATGGACGAAACCCCCTCGATGGAAGAGCCCGCCGCCTCCGAGGAGGACGTGCTGGAACTGACCGACACCTACGAAGCCCCCGCCGCCGAGAGCATCGGCGACCTCGAGGTGTCTCCCGCCGCCGACGTCGACCCGTTCCCGGTGGAGGCGGTCAGCGAATCGGTGTTCGCGTCCGAGCCGGAACACCCCGCCGACACCACCAGCCACGCCGGCTACGACACCCTCGTCGGCGACAGCGCCGCCGCCAGCGCCGCCTCGGCCTTCGCCGGGCTGGCCTCCACCCTCAAGAAGCCCCAGCCCATGGAACCTTCGACTCCCTCCGGCCCCACGCTCGACGAACTGGCCCGCTCGCTGCTGCGCCCGATGCTGAAGGAATGGCTCGACGCCAACCTGCCGGGCATCGTCGAGGCCCAGGTACGCAAGGAAGTGGAACGCATCGCCCGCTCCGCCGGCTAGCTTCACCTGCGACCTGATCAAGGCTAGATCATACCGGGGCGGCTCCAGCGGGGCCGCCCTTCTCTTTTGCGTGTAAGACCCTCCCCATGCTCGACAAGACCTTCGACCCGAAAGCCGCCGAACCGCGCCTCTACGCGAGGTGGGAGGAGAGCGGCGTCTTCGCGCCCAGAACCGATCGGGGCCAGGACACGGCCGCCGAGGCCTATTCGATCGTCATCCCGCCGCCGAACGTGACCGGCTCGCTGCACATCGGCCACGCGCTGAACAACACCCTGCAGGACATCCTCGCCCGCTATCACCGCATGCGCGGCAAGGCGGTGCTGTGGCTGCCCGGCACCGACCACGCCGGCATCGCCACCCAGATGGTTGTCGAGCGTCAGCTCGCCGCCGCCGGCAACATGAGCCGGCGCGAGATGGGCCGGGACGCCTTCGTCGACAAGGTCTGGGAATGGAAGGCCGAGAGCGGCGGGACCATCGTCCAGCAGTTGCGCCGGCTCGGCGCCTCCTGCGACTGGAGCCGCGAGCGCTTCACCCTCGACGAGGGGCTGAACGCCGCCGTCCGCAAGGTCTTCGTCCAGCTGCACCGCGAGGGACTGATCTACCGCGACAAGCGTCTGGTGAACTGGGACCCGCATTTCCAGACCGCCATCTCCGATCTCGAGGTCGAGCAGCGGGAGATGGACGGCTTTTACTGGCATTTCGCCTATCCGCTGGCCGACGGCGTGACCTACGAACACCCGGTCGCCTTCGATGACGAGGGCCAGCCGACGGAGTGGGAGACCCGCGACTTCATCGTGGTGGCCACGACCCGGCCCGAGACCATGCTGGGCGACACCGGCGTGGCTGTGCATCCGGATGACGAACGGTATGCGGCCATCGTCGGGGCCAGGGTCATCTTGCCGATCACCGGTCGAGCCATCCCCATCGTCGCTGACGCCTACGCCGATCCGACCAAGGGATCGGGCGCCGTCAAGATCACCCCGGCCCACGACTTCAACGACTTCCAGGTCGGCAAACGTCATGGCTTGCCGGCCCTGAACGTCCTGGACGCCTTCGGACGAATCGTCGGCACTCATCTCGCCGATACGCGACTGGACAAGGCGACGGGTGACTACAGTGATTTCGGAGAAAGGAGCGCGTGGACCCACGAGCAGTTCGACGAAACCCACTACATCCCGCAGGAACTTCAGGGCCTCGACCGCTTCGCCGCCCGCAAGGCCATCGTCGCCCGGGCGGAGGAAGAGGGCTGGCTCAGGGAGATTGAGAAGACCCGCCACGTCATCCCGCACGGCGACCGCTCCGGCGTGGTCATCGAGCCGTGGCTTACGGACCAGTGGTACGTCGACGCCCACACCCTCGCCCAGCCGGCCATCAAGGCTGTGGAGCTGGGCGACACCGTCTTCGAGCCGAAGAGCTACGAGAAGATCTATTTCGAGTGGCTGCGCAACATCGAACCGTGGTGCATCTCGCGCCAGCTCTGGTGGGGCCACCGCATCCCGGCCTGGTACGGCCCCGACGGCACGATCTTCGTTGAGGAGAGCGAGGACGACGCCCGCGCCGCCGCCCGCCATCACTACGGCGCCGAAACCCCTCTGACGCAGGACGAGGACGTCCTCGACACCTGGTTCTCCTCGGCCCTGTGGCCGTTCTCGACCATGGGCTGGCCGGAGAAGACGGAGGACCTCGAGCGCTTCTATCCGACGTCCGATCTGGTGACCGCCGCCGATATCATTTTCTTCTGGGTCGCCCGGATGATGATGATGGGACTTCACTTCATGGATGAGGTTCCGTTCCGCCGCGTGATCATCAACGGCCTGGTCCGCGACGAGAAGGGCCAGAAGATGAGCAAGTCGAAGGGGAACGTCATCGACCCCCTGACCATCATCGACGAGCTCGGCGCCGACCCGCTGCGCTTCACCATGGCCATTCTATCGGGCACGCGCGACATCAAGCTCTCTCGCCAACGCATTGAAGGCTATCGCAACTTCGGCACCAAGCTGTGGAACGCCGCGCGCTTCTCGCAGATGAACGAGGCGCGCCGCGTCGAGGGCTTCGATCCCGCCGGCGTGAAGCAGACTATCAACCGCTGGATCCGCGGCGAGCTGACGAAGGCCGAGCGGCAGGTCTCCTCGGCCATTGAGGGCGGCCGCTTCGACGACGCCGCCTCGGCCCTCTACCGCTTCGTCTGGAACGTGTTCTGCGACTGGTATCTGGAGCTGGCCAAGCCGGTGTTCACCGGCGCCGATGAGGCGGCGAAGGCGGAGACCCGCGCCATGACGGCCTGGGCCCTCGACCAGACTCTCAAGCTGATGCATCCGGTCATGCCCTTCATCACCGAGGAGCTGTGGGACAAGCTGGCGGACCAGGGGGCGCCGCGTGCGGAGGCGACCCTGATCGGCGCCGCCTGGCCCGACCTGCCCGAGGCTTTCATCGATGCGGCGGCCGAGGCCGAGATCGGCTGGCTGGTCGATCTGGTCACCGAAGTCCGCGGCCTGCGAGCCGAGATGAACGTGCCGCCGTCGGCCAAACCTCCGTTGGCCTTCATCGCGCCGGACGCCTCGACGGCCGAACGGATCGCCCGCCACCGCGACCTGCTCCTGACCCTCGCCCGGGTGTCGGAGATCGCGGTCGCGGATACGGCCCCCACGGGCGCCGTGACCTTCGTCTCCGATGGCGCGACCGCCGCCCTGTCGCTGGCCGGGATCATCGATCTGGCCGCCGAACGGGCCCGGCTCCAGAAAGAGATCGCCGCCTTCGACAGCGACATCGGCCACGTCAACAAGAAGCTCGGCAACCCGAATTTCGTCGCCCGCGCGGCGCCCGAAGTCGTCGACGAACAGCGCGAGAAACTCGCCGAGGCCGAGGCCGGCAAGGCCAGGCTGCTGGCGGCGCTCGCCCGTCTGGACGCGGTGGGGTGACGAAAAGCCGGCTCGACCAGCTTCTGGTCGCGCGCGGCCTCGCGGAAAGTCGCGCGAGGGCGAAAGCCGCCATCGAGGCGGGACGCGTCACTGTAGACGGCGCGCCCGCCCGGGCTGCCTCACAGATCGTCGGCGAGGACGCGATCCTGACCTACGCCGATGCTCACCGCTGGGTGGGCCGTGGCGCCCTGAAGCTGGATCACGCCCTGTCGCTCTGGCCCGTTCCTGTCGAAGGGCGGACGGTGCTTGATATCGGCGCGTCGACAGGGGGCTTTACCGAGGTCTGTCTCGAGCGCGGCGCCGCCCGGGTCTATGCTGTGGACGTCGGCTCGGGCCAGATGCATCCGCGCCTCGCCGCCGATCCCCGGGTGATCAACCTCGAACACACAGACGCCCGTGACCTGACCACCGAACTGATCCCGGTCCCGCCGCAGCTGACCGTCTGCGACGCCAGCTTCATCGGCCTCGCCAAGGTCCTTCCCGCCGCCCTGTCGCTGGCCGCGCCGGACGCCGACCTGGTCACCCTGGCGAAGCCTCAGTTCGAGGCTGACAGCCCCGGGGGCGTCGGCAAGAAGGGGGTGGTCAAGGACCCCGAGGCGCATCAGGCGGCGGTCGCATCGGTTTCAGCCTGGCTGGAAGGACAGGGGTGGGCCGTGCAGGCGACCACGGAAAGCCCGATCACCGGCGGCGACGGCAACGTCGAATTCCTGCTCTGGGCGAAGCGCCGGAACTAGCGCCTCACAGCGCCCAAGCGGCGAGCGACCGCGTCGCGAGCGGTAGCGCCCTCTTCAAACGAGGAAAAACCCCCGGTGGATTGCTCCGCCGGGGGTCTCCGTCACGCCGCCGATCGACAGGGGGGCTGAAAAATAATCGGCGACGCGATTCGGTCAGTAGCGGTCCGGGCAGGACTGCTCGTAACGGGTGACGAGACGGCCCTCGCGCGTGTAGGCGCGGGTCTCGACGGTGCGGCAGCCGTAACGGTCGGAGCCGTAGCCGGTCTCGTAGCGGCTGCCGTATTCGGAACCGGACCGGTAGCGATCGTCGCCGTAGTAGCGGTCGTCGCCGTAGCTGTAGCGCTCGTCGTAGCGGCCGTAGGACTGATAGCCGTAGCGGTCGCCATACCGGCTATCGTCGTAGCGGTAGTCCGAACCGTAGCGGTTGCAGTCGCGCCCCGAGCCGGCGCCGACGCTGGCCCCGACGACGGCGCCGAGCACGCCGCCCAGCACGCTGCCTTCGGTGCGGCGGCCGCGCGCGCCCAGCTGCGAACCGGCCACGGCGCCGATGGTGGCGCCGATCACAGCGCCTCCGGCCTGGCGGTCGTTGCGATAGCTGCGGCAAGCGTCGTCGTAGCGATAGTCGCGCCGGTCGTCGTAGCGGTAGCGGTCATCATACCGGTCGTAGTCGTACGACGGGCTGTAGGCGTAGGGCTGCTCGCCCTGGTAGGTGTAGGCCTGGGCCGAAGCCGTGGCGGGCGCCAGCAGCATGCCGGCGGCGGCGAGGGCTGCGGTGGCGGCGATGGGTCGGGCGAACATCGGGTCGTTCCTGGCTTCGGTTGAGATGGAGGCCGAACGAACGGCGACCCCTGTCTGTTGCATCATCGTTAAGGCCCCGAAGCTGAACGGCCTTTGAGCGGGCCGTTCATCTTCGTTCAGGTTTCGCGCACGGCGCGGAGCCTCTAGAAGCGCCGGATGACGGAAACGCTGACCATCGCGCGCGTGGGCGGACAGGGCGACGGCATCGCCGAGACGCCCGCCGGCCCCGTATTCGCGCCGCTCACCCTGCCGGGCGAGACGGTGATGGCCGAGGTGCGCGACGGTCGCGCCGAAGCCGTCGCCATCCTCCGCGCCAGTCCCGAGCGGGCCGAGCCCGTCTCGCCCCACTACGGCGACTGCGGCGGCTGTTCGCTCCAGCACTGGGCCGCCGGACCCTATCTGGAGTGGAAGCGCGAGCAGGTCCGGCTGGCCCTCGCCCGTGAGCGGATCGAAACCGAAGTAGAGCCCACCGTCGCCGTGGCGCCCGGCACGCGCCGCCGCCTGGCCCTGCACGCGCGGCGCGGGGCCGACGGCCGCGTCCAGCTTGGCTTCAAGGCTCGCAAGAGTTGGCGTCTGGTCGAGGTCCGCGTCTGCCCCGTGGCCGATCCCCGGCTGGTCGCCGCCATCCCGGCCCTGACCCGGGTCGCCGAAGCGTTCCTCGAGCATCCGAAATCCGCCCCGACCCTGCACGTGACCTGGACCCTCACCGGGCTGGACGTCGACGTCACCGGCGTTGAGCGGCGCAACGGCGGCCTGTCGCGCGATGCGCAGATGCGGGCCATCGAGGCCGCGGCCGCCGCCGATCTCGCCCGGCTCAGCCTGGCCGGGGATGCACTGGTGATGTCACGCCAGCCGATCGTCGCCTTCGGCCCCGCCACCGTGCCCCTGCCGGCGGGCGGCTTCCTGCAGGCCGTGCCCGAGGCCGAGGCGGCCATGGTCTCAAGGGCCGTCGAGGCGGTGCGCGGCGCGAAGAAGATCGCCGACCTGTTCTGCGGGGCCGGCACCTTCACCTTTCCGCTGGCGACCGTCGCGCCGGTGCTGGCCGCCGACGCCTCGGCCGCGAGCATAGCCGCGCTCAGGGCGGGGGTCGGCACGGCTCGGGGACTGAGGCCGATCACGGCCGAGGCCCGCGATCTGTTTCGTCGCCCGCTGGCTCCCTGGGACCTGCGCGGCTGCGACGCCATCGTGCTGGACCCGCCCCGCGCCGGGGCGCTGGAACAGACGCAGCAGGTGGCTCAGACGAAGGCCCACACGGTCGTCTACGTCTCCTGCAACCCGGTCACCTTCGCCCGCGACGCGCGGGTGCTGATCGACGCCGGCTTCCAGCTGCAGCGGGTCACGCCGGTCGACCAGTTCCTGTGGTCGGCCCACGTCGAGCTGGTCGGAGTGTTCCGGCGCTAGCGGGCGAGCGCCCCGGCGACGCGGCTCTCGAAGTCCGGCTGCCGCCCGACATCGTTGTGGCCCGCGTTCGGGAAGACCAGCCGCTCGACCCGCAGCCCGCGTTCCTCGAGCTCCCGCGCCAGTCTGCGGCTCAGCGCGGGCGCCAGCGTCTCGTCCCGGCCGGCCTCAAGCACGAGGATCTTGCCGCCGAAGCCCTCCAGCGCGGCCGGCACGTCGATCGAGGCCAGCGCCGGGGCCATGTTCACCCTGACGAACGGCCGCATCAGCCCCGCCTGCTGGTCGACGGCGGCCCGCGCGCCCGGCGTGGTGGTCTCCAGCACGAGGACGTCGGCCCGCGCCTTCACGGCCGCGTCGGTGCAGACAACGCCGCCCAGCGAATGGCCCCAGGCGATCAGCGGACGGCCCTCGGCGTCGGCCTGGGCCCGGGCGGTTTCGGCCATGACCGCGCCGGCGGCGCTGAAGTTGGCGAAGTTCGCCTCGCCACCGGTCTCGCCATAGCCGGGGTAGTCGTACATGAGCACATCGCCGAACGGCGCCAGCTTGGCGGCCGCGAACCCGCCCGCGCTGCTGCGACGGAACAGGTTGCCGCCGCAGAACAGGATCAGCGGCCGCGGCGCCGCCGTGGCGCGCACCCGCGTCGCGCCGATGGTTCCGCCGGCGTAGGACAGGGTCAGGGCCTCCGCGCCCGCCGGCGGCGGGTTTGGCGTCAGCACGACCTGCTCCGCGGCCAGACGGCTGTCGGGCCAGAAGAAGGCGTCCTCGGGCACGTCGACCTTGAGGCAGGCGGACAGGGCCGCCGCCGCCGCGGCGATCGCCGCCAGCCTGAATGTCCGTGACGCCATGGTCATCTCTCCCAATACAGAGCCATTACGACCTCCGGGCGAACGCCTGTCCAGCCTCGCCTTGAGTCAACCGGCTTCGGCGAGGTCGAACAGATCCATCTGCTTCTTCATGTCCGGCGGGACGCGGAATTTCGTCTCGTCCAGCACATGCCTCGGGCCGTCGAGCCCGTAGCGTTTCACCGCCGCCCGGAACCGCGTGGCGATCAGCTCTGCCACCGGCCCGGTCCCTTTCATGCGCTGGTTCCAGTCCGGGTCGTAGTCGCGCCCGCCGCGGGTCTGGCGAACCAGCGACATGACCCGCGCGGCGCGGTCCGGCCGGGCGTCGGCCAGCCACTCGCGGAACAGGTCCTTGATCTCCAGCGGCAGGCGCAGCGTCACATACATGGCCGAGGTCGCGCCGGCCCTGGCCGCCGCCTCCAGCACGCTTTCCAGCTCATGGTCGTTGAGCCCCGGGATCACCGGCGCGAAGCCGACCCCGACAGGGCAGCCCGCCTCGGCCAGACGGCTGATCGCCTCCAGCCGTTTCGCCGGCGTCGAGGCGCGCGGCTCCATGGCCCGGGCCAGTCCCCGGTCGAGCGTGGTGATCGAGACATAGGCCGAGGCCAGCCCCTCGCGCCCCATCGCCCCCAGAATGTCGGCGTCGCGCCCGATCAGCACCGACTTGGTGATGATGCTCAACGGATGCCGGAACCGCTGCAGCACCTCGAGGATGGACCGCGTCGACTTCAGCTCGCGCTCGACCGGCTGGTAGGGGTCGGTGTTGCCGCCTATGTGGATGCGCCTGCAGACATATCGCGGCTTGCAGAGCTCCTGTTCCAGGAGACGCGCGGCTTCGGGCTTGAAGAACAGCCGGCTCTCGAAATCCAGGCCCGGGGATAGGCCCATCCAGGCATGGGACGGACGGGCGTAGCAGTAGATGCAGCCATGTTCGCAGCCCTTGTAGGGGTTGATGGACCGGTCGAAACCGATGTCCGGACTGGTGTTCCGCGCGATGATCGTCCGGGCGTGCTCGGGCGTCAGGGTGGTGCGCAGGGGCGCCGCCTCGACATCGTCGCCGGTCCAGCCGTCGTCGAAGGCCTCCACGGTCTCCGGTTCGAACCGCCCGGTCGCATTCGACCGCGCCCCCCGTCCCTTCGCCGCTTCAGCCATGAAGGGAGGATAGCGGGGAACGAGAACAAAGCAAGAACTCTTGGCGCAACAAAAATGCCCAGCAGCCCCGGCGAGCTCCCGGGCCTCAAGCCGTGAGCCGCCGCGCGGCAAGCATAGGCCCAAACAAATGGTGCGGATGAGAGGACTCGAACCTCCACGCCTCGCGGCGCTGGAACCTAAATCCAGTGCGTCTACCAGTTCCGCCACATCCGCAGGTTCTGCCTGTAGCCTCTAGGGGAGGCGGCCGAAAAGCGAAAGGCCCGGGATCGCTCCCGGGCCTTTGCCTTGCTGGCGGCCTATCGCGCGTTGGCGCTACTTGAGGCCGGTCTGATCCGGAGATCAGTCTTCGCGGACGTTGTCGACGTTGCCGCCGAGCGCCTGGTCCGGGGTCGACAGTTTCGGATCGTCCGTGATGTCGATGCCCTTGGCCAGCTTCGAGTGCCAGAAGCCGTAGAGGGCGTAGACGACGGCGCCGATCAGGGCGTAGCCGCCCAGCAGCTGCAGGGTCAGCGGGTCGGGAACGACGCCGTTGGCCAGTTGCTCCGGAGTCGGGAAGGCCTGTTCGATCATCGGCGAGAAATTCTGCCAGGCGAGGAACAGACAGGCGGCGATGCCGAGCACGGCGGTGATGATGCCGCCGGGCACCCGGAACGGCCGCTCCAGCTCCGGATGCTTGATCCGCAGATAGATGACCGACAGGCAGACGATCGAGAAGGCCAGCGCCGTGCCGAACGAAACCAGCTGACCCAGCAGGCTGATCGGCAGGAAGGCGGCGGCCACCGCGATCACCACGCCCAGCAGGATGGTGCCGAGCCAGGGCGTGCGGAATTTCGGGTGGATGGTGGAGAACACCTTCGGCAGCAGGCCGTCGCGGGCCATGGTGTAGAAGATGCGCGTCTGGCCGTAGCACAGCACCAGCATGACCGAGCTCAGCCCGGTGATGGCCCCGATCTTGATCATGAAGTTGATCAGGTTCATCTCGCCGCCGACCGCGAACGGAACGGCGATATTGGCCCACGTCAGATCCATGCGGTCGATGGCGACGGCCACCGGCGCGGGGCTGGACAGTTCGGCGAAAGGCACCACGCCGGTCATCACGGCCGCGACGGCCATGTAGATCAGGGTGCAGACGAACAGGGCGCCGAGGATGCCGATCGGCACGTCCTTCGACGGGTTCTTGGCCTCGGCCGCGGCGGTCGAGACCGCCTCGAAGCCGACGTAGGCGAAGAAGATGATCGCCGCGCCGCGGAACACCCCGCCCAGGCCGTAGCGGCCGGGCTCGTTCGGGTCCGCTTCAGGGATGAAGGGCACCCAGTTGTCCGGGTTCACATATGAGAAGCCGACCCCGATGAAGGTCAGCAGCACGATCACCTTGATGACCACGATGATGTTGTTGACATTGGCGGACTCGCTGACGCCCAGCACCAGCAGGGCGCAGACGGCGGCGATGCCGATGGCGGCGACGAGGTTGAACGTCCCGGTCATCTGCAGCGTCGTGCCGGTGTCTCCGCGCACCGCCTCGATCAACGGCGTGGCCCACTGCGCGCCTTCCTGTCCGGCGTACGATATGGCCGGGAACAGATTGGCGGAGAAGGTGAAGTCCTTGGCGATTTCGAGCACATAGCCGGCCCAGCCCACCGCGACGGTGGAGGCGGCGATGCCGTATTCGAGCACCAGCAGCCAGCCCATGATCCAGGCGAAGACCTCGCCCAGGGTGCCATAGGCGTAGGTGTAGGCCGATCCGGACACCGGCATGGTCGAGGCAAGCTCGGCGTAGCACAGGCCGGCGAGACCGCAGGCGATGCCGGCGACGACGAAGCTGAGCATGATGCCCGGGCCCGCGTAGTCGGCGGCGACCTGGCCGGTCAGCACGAAGATGCCGGCGCCGATGATGGCGCCGATGCCCAGGCTCATCAGGTTGATCGGCCCGAGCGAGCGCTTCAGCTCGCTCTTGGCCGCTTCCTTCTGGATCTGGGCTACGGATTTCTTGAGGAACAGACGGTTCCCCCTGGGCCTGAGGCCTTCTGCGGACATAGAGTCTCGCCCCCTGAATACGGCGAGTCCTCCCCGGACCGCCTTCAATGGCGCGGACGCTAGCGGTGCGGGACCCGGCTGGCAACGCGGTTTCCAATCGATGAACGGCCGACGACGCTTTCGTGACCCGGACCGTTGCGGGTAGACCGCACCGATGCTGCCCATCCACGCCGTCCTCGAACCGCTGAAAGCCGCGCTCGCCGCGGCCCATGCGGTCGTGCTGGCGGCGCCGCCGGGTGCGGGCAAGACCACCGTCGCGCCCCTCGCTCTGCTGGACCAGCCCTGGCTGGCCGGCGGCAAACTGCTGGTGCTGGAACCGCGCCGGCTTGCGGCCCGGGCCGCCGCGGAGCGAATGGCGACCACGCTGGGCGAGACCGCGGGGGAGACGGTCGGTTATCGCACCCGGTTGCAAAGCCGCATTGGGCCGAAGACCCGGATCGAGGTCATCACCGAGGGCGTCTTCACCCGCATGATTCTCGACGACCCCGGCCTCGACGGCGTGGGCGCCGTCCTGTTTGACGAATTCCACGAGCGCAGTCTGGACGCCGACCTCGGCCTCGCCCTCGCCCGGGAGAGCCAGGCTCTTCTGCGCGAGGACCTCCGGCTGCTGGTCATGTCGGCGACGCTGGACATCGCTGGCGTCTCGAAGCTTCTGCACGACGCGCCGGTGATCGAGTGCGAGGGCCGGATGTTCCCCGTCGAGACCCGCTACCTCGGCCGCAACGCGGCCGAACGGTTCGAGGATGCCATGGCCCGCGCCGTCCTGCTCGCGCTGGGCGAGGAGACCGGATCCGTGCTGGTCTTCCTGCCGGGACAGGGCGAGATTCACAGGGTCGCCCAGCGGCTCGCCGAGCGCCTCCGCGATCCCCTCGTCGACGTCGTCCCGCTCTACGGCGCCCTGGACAAGGCGGTGCAGTACCGCGCCATCGAGCCGGCCGCGCCCGGCCGCCGGAAGGTCGTGCTCGCCACTTCCGTCGCCGAGACCAGCCTGACCATCGAGGGCGTGCGGGTGGTCATTGACGGCGGCTTGTCGCGCGTGCCCCGCTTCGAACCGTCCAGCGGCCTGACCCGCCTGGCGACGGTGCGGGTCAGCCGCTCCTCCGCCGAGCAGCGCCGCGGCCGGGCCGGGCGCACGCAGCCGGGCGTCTGCTATCGGCTGTGGGACGAAGAGGCCACGCGCGGTCTCGTCCCGCACCAGCGCCCGGAAATCCTTGAGGCCGACCTCACCGCCTTCGCCCTCGACCTCGCCCGCTGGGGCGCGCGCACGACCGAAGGCCTCGCCCTGCTCGACCAGCCGCCGGCCGGAGCCTTCGCGGAAGCCCGCAAGGTGCTTCAGCGGCTCGGCGCCCTTGATGAGGCAGGCGGCCTGACCGGGCACGGGCGCCGCCTGACCCGCATCCCGCTGCCGCCGCGGCTGGCCCACATGGTCGCCGTGGCCAGCGACGCCGGCGACGCGGCGCTGGGCGCGCGGATCGCCGCGGTGCTCTCCGAACCCGGTCTCGGCGGAAACGACCCCGACCTGCGCGAGCGGCTGCGGGGGCTGGAGCGCGACCGGTCGCAGCGGGCGCGCGACGCGCTGAAGCTGGCCGGTCGCTGGGCGCGGGCGGCCGGAGGCGGGCAGGGTGGCGAGCCCGATCCCGGCGCTCTCCTCGCCGAAGCCTTCCCCGAGCGGGTCGCCAAGGCCCGGGGCAAGCCGGGCGAAATGCTGCTGGCCTCCGGGCGCGGCGCCTTTCTCGACCCGACGGAGCCGCTGGCCCGCGAGCCTTGGCTGGCCGTGGCGGAGCTCGGCGGCGGAGATGCCCGCGACCGTATCCGCCTCGCCGCTCCGGTTGATCCGGCGGCGCTGGGCCATCGCCTCGAAAGCGAGGACCGGCTGTCGCGAGAGCCCTCCGGCCGGATGGCGCTGAAGCGCGTCCGGCGCATCGGAGCCATCGTCGTCGATGAGAGGATCGCCGGCCCCCCGGACCGGGCCGCCATCACGGCCGCGCTCAGGTCAGAGGTGGAACGCGACGGCCTCAACGCGCTGCGCTGGGGCGAGCGGGCCTCGGCTATCCGCGCCCGGCTCGCCTTTCTCCGCACGCTCGACGACGGCTGGCCCGACGTGTCCGACGAAGGCCTGTCTGAACTGCGCGAGACCTGGCTCTGGCCGCTGCTCGACAGCGTGCAGTCGCTTGACGCCATTCCGGACGCCGCGCTGGAGCAGGGGCTGCGCGCCCTGATCCCGTGGGATCGCCAGCGCGCCCTCGACGAACTCGCGCCCGCCCGGCTCGACACGCCGCTCGGTTCAGCCGCCATCGACTACGCCGCGGAGGGTGGGCCGCGCGTCGACATCCGCGTGCAGGAACTGTTCGGGGTCACCGTCCATCCCACCGTCGGCGGCGGCCGCGTCCCCCTGACGTTGGCCCTGCTGTCCCCGGCGCGCCGCCCGGTGCAGGTGACGAGGGACCTGGCCGGCTTCTGGAAGGGCAGCTGGGCCGCCGTCCGCGCCGAGATGCGCGGCCGCTACCCGCGCCACCCGTGGCCCGAGGACCCGACAAGGGCCGAACCCACCACCCGCGCCAAGCCGCGCGGAACCTAGGCTGCCCCGTTCAGCAACCGGCCATAGCTGTCGACCAGGCTGGAATAGGTCGGCACGAACATCACTGTCGCGCCGCCGCCGCTGTCCACCGGCGCCTTGATCTCGAAATGCAGGTGGATGGTGGTGGCGCTTCCGCCGAAGTCAGCCGAAACCTTGCCCAGGTGCTGGCCCCGCGTCACGTTGCGCGACGCCGGGGTCGGGAACAGGGCGTTCACCCCCGCCATATCGAGATGCAGATAGCGGTAGATGCGGCCGGAATCGCCGAGCAGGGTGACGGTGTAGCTGCCGATCGAGGTGACCCGCCCGTTCTCGGCGGCGACCGCCCAGTGCACCTTCTTCTCGCAGGTGGCCGGCCGGATGTCCTGACCCTGGTGTCCCTTGCCGGCCGGGCACATGCCGTTGGTCCACGACCGCGTCTCGCAGAAATTGTCGCGCCACGGATACGAGTAGTTGCGGGCGTCGCACTGGCCGCCCGGCCCGGGCGCCAGATAGCCGCCGTAACCGTAGACCTGCGAGTTCGCATAGGCCGGCCCGACCTCGATGGGGAAGCGCATGCCGGCGGCCCACAGGGTGCTGTCAGTGGCCCCGGCGCCCGAGCCCGGGTGTAGCGATCCGCCGGGCTCGTGCGGCCATGACACCGGCTCGGGCGCCGGGGGCGTTTCGGGTTCGGCGGGCGGAGCGTCCGGATCGCCGGGCAGGGGCTCCTCACCGGGCGCGGCGTCTCCGGTCTCCGGCGAACCCGTCTGCTGGCAGCCGCCGGGGGCGCAGGCCGTCAGCGTCAGCAGCAGCGCCGCAACCGCCAGCCGCCTCACGCCGCACCTCCGCCGATCAGCACCAGCCCCGCCGCGAAGGCGACCGCATCCGCCTCGGTGCAGTTCGGCGCCCCCTCGCAGATGAAGCTGACGCTGTAGGCCGCGCCGAACCGGTTGAAGCTGACGTCCACGCCGTATTCGGTCCGCTCGGTGCGGATGTTGGTCAGGCCGCGGGTCTGGGCCTGGGCCGAGGCGCGGGCCGCGGTGTCCGGAACCCGGGCCGCGGCGATGCGCGGGCCCCGCGCCGCGGTCACCGGCGCCCGGGTCGCCGGAGCCGCTCCCCGAACGGCGGTGGTCGCCGGGGGCGCTTGTGGAGCGGGGCCGCCTAACGGCGAGCGGAACGCCTTGGTCGCGCCGTAGATCTCTATGATCTGTTCGCCGCGCTGCACGGTCAGCATGTAGAACCCGTCGCCCTCGTTGAACTCGGCCGAGGCCAGCAGGGCCGGATCGGCGGGCGCCAGCACCGGCACGTCCGAGGCGTTCACCCGCTGCATGAAGTCCGGCGTCTTGCTCTGGGCCAGGACGCCGCGCAGCCGCGCCGCGACCGGATCCTGCCGCGCCTGCGCCAGCGCCGCATTGTCCACGCGGCTTCGGGTCAGGGCCACCTGAGTGGCGGCGACCGGCGACGGCGCCGGTTGCTGCGAAGTGGCCATGCCCGCCACGGCCGCGGCCGCGACGACGCCCCCGGCGAAGGCCCAGTTGCGGATGCTCATGCGAAGTGCCTCCCGGGCTGAACAATAGCGTCGTTATGCGATCATGGCGAGGGCGGCGGATGACGGCGCGCCCGAACGCGGGCATCGTCGCCGGATGGCCGAGGACGAAGACATCCGCCCGCCGCCGATGTCGCACGGCGCGCTCCTGCTCCGCTTCCTCCGCTTCGGCTTCGCGGCGTTCGGCGGGCCGGTGGCCCAGATCGCCATGGTCCGGCGCGAACTGGTCGAGCGCGAGCGGTGGATCTCCGGCGCCGGATTCAACCGTCTTCTGGCGGTGATGCAGGCCCTGCCCGGGCCCGAGGCGCACGAGCTGTGCGTGCATCTCGGCATCCGCGCCAAGGGCCGGCTGGGCGGCTTGCTGGCGGGCCTCGGCTTCATGCTGCCGGGGTTCGTCCTGATGCTCCTCTGCGCCTGGGCCTATTTCCATTTTGACGTCGACAGGGGCGCGGCGGCCGCGGTTCTCGCCGGGGCCCAGGCGGCGGTGATCGCCCTGATCCTCCGCGCCACCCACCGGATCGGCCGCCATGTGCTGGTCGACCGCTGGCTGTGGGTCATCGGCGCGGCGGCCGGCGCGGCGACCATGCTGGCGGTTCCGTTCTGGATCGTGCTTTCCGCCGCCGCGGCTCTCTACGGCCTCTCGCGGGCGGGGCGACCGCGGCTGGCGGCGCTCCTGCTCCTCTGCGCCACGGCGGCCGTGGCGGTCTGGGTCTTGCGAGACGGACCCGCGCTGCAGCCGCCGGCTCCCTCGACAGCGCCCGCGCTCGCGCTTCCCGTCGCGGCCGGCTGGCTGACCCTGTTCGGCTCGGGCCTCAAGGCGGGTCTGCTCACCTTCGGCGGGGCCTATACGGCGATCCCGTTCGTGCGCCAGGACCTCGTCGGAGGCGGCCGGCTCGCCGACGGGACCTTCCTCGACGGCGTCGCCATCGCCAATGTCCTGCCGGCGCCGCTGATCATCTTCGCCACGTTCGCGGGCTATGCCGTCGGGGGCCTGCCGGGCGCGCTGGCCATGACCGCCGGAGTGTTCGTGCCGGCCTTCGCCTTTTCTATGGTGTTCTACGACCGGCTCGAGGCGGTGGTGGCCAATCCGGCGGTGCGGGTGGCGCTCGACGGCGTCGCGGCGGCGGTGGTCGGGATCATCGCCGCCACCGTCATCAGCCTTGCGGTCGGCCTGTATGACCCCGCGGCCCCTTCGCTCCTGCCGTTCGTCATCGCGGCGGCTTCGCTGGCGGCGCTCTACGGACTGAAGAGCCGTCATGCGCCGCCCCTGATCCTGCTCGCGGCCGGCCTCGCGGGGTGGCTGGCGGCGTCCTGACCGCGCCGCTTGCTTTTCCGGGCCATCCCGCCTAGAAGCCGCCCGCACTTCGCACGCGGACGAGGCGCGTTCAGGGGAGACATCCCTGTCCGCTCCGTTCCGAGGGACCAGACGGTCCTTTAATCGCCCGCGCAACGTCTATCGGATAAAGGAACTACCCCTCATGGCTCTGCCTGAATTCTCCATGCGTTCGCTGCTCGAAGCCGGCGCGCACTTCGGTCACCAGACGCACCGCTGGAACCCGAAGATGGAGCGCTACATCTTCGGATCGCGCTCGAACATCCACATCATCGACCTGTCGCAGACCATCCCGCTGCTGCACCAGGCCCTGGTCGCCGTGCGCGACGTCGCCGCCAAGGGCGGCCGCGTCCTGTTCGTCGGCACCAAGCGCCAGGCCGCCGACCCGGTCGCCGAGGCCGCCCAGCGCTGCGCCCAGTACTATATGAACAACCGCTGGCTCGGCGGCACCCTGACCAACTGGCGCACCGTGTCGGGCTCGATCGCCCGCCTGCGCGAACTGGAAGGCCTGCTGGAGTCGGGCGGCGAGGGCCGGGTCAAGAAGGAGCTGCTCAACCTGCAGCGCGAGAAGGACAAGCTCGAGCTGTCGCTGGGCGGCATCAAGGACATGGGCGGCATCCCCGACATCATGTTCGTGATCGACACCAACAAGGAGGCCATCGCCATCCTTGAGGCCCGCAAGCTGAATATCCCGATCATCGCCATCCTCGACACCAACTCGGATCCGGACGGCATCACCTATCCGATCCCGGGCAACGACGACGCCGCCCGCGCCATCCAGACCTACTGCGACCTGATCGCCGACGCCGTCCTCGACGGCCTGGCCGCCGGCGCCGCCTCGTCGGGTGTGGACCTGGGCGCCTCGGTCAACCCGGAAGAGCCGATGCTGCGCGAAGCCCGGGCCCCCAAGGCCAAGGCTGAGGACGCCGCCCCCGCCGGCACGGAAGCCGTCGCCGAGGAAATGATCGCCGCCTCGGAAGCGCCGGCCGCTGAAGCCGCCGCCGAAGAACCGGCCGTCGCCGACGAAGCCGCCCAGGAAGCGACCTCGGAGGCCAACGACGCCGTCGAAACCGAGCCGGCCCAGGTCTAAGCGACCTCCGCCTTCTCGACGGCGAACCGAATACGCGGCCGGACCCGGGACAGGTCCGGCCGTTCCGCATACGCATACTCCAAGGAGAACACCCATGGCCGAGATCACCGCCGCCCTCGTGATGGAACTGCGCGCCAAGTCCGGCGTCGGCATGATGGACTGCAAGAAGGCGCTTCAGGAAACCGACGGCGACATCAACGCCGCCATCGACTGGCTGCGCGCCAAGGGCCTCAGCAAGGCCGCCAAGAAGGCCGACCGCGTCGCCGCCGAAGGCCTCGTGGCCGTCGCCTCGAAGGAAGTCGGAGCCGGTGAAGTCGGCGCCGCCATCGAGTTCAACGCCGAGACCGACTTCGTCGCCCGCAACGATCTGTTCCAGAACGCGGCCAAGAAGTTCGCCCAGCTGGGCCTCGAGCACGCCTCGGTCGAGGGCCTGCACGGCGCCGAACTGGAAGCCGGCAAGACGGTCCAGGACGAGGTCACCCAGCTGATCGCCACCGTCGGCGAGAACATGCAGCTGCGCCGCGCCGCCCGCCTGTCGGTCGACGAGGGCGTCGTCGCCTCCTACGTCCACAACGCGGTGTCGCCGGGCCTCGGCCGCATCGGCGTGCTGGTCGCCCTGCACGGCGGCGGCGACAAGGCCGCCCTGCGCGAGCTCGGCCGCAAGATCGCCATGCACGTGGCCGCCACGGCTCCGCTGTCGCTCAACACCGACGACCTCGACCCGGCCGCCATCGAGAAGGAACGTCAGGTCCTGACCGAGAAGGCCAAGGAAGACGGCCGCCCGGAAAACATGATCGCCAAGATCGTCGACGGCCAGATCGCCAAGTTCCAGAAGGACGTGGTGCTGACCAAGCAGCCGTTCGTCATGAACCCGGACGTGACCATCGAGCAGCTGGTCGCCGACACCGGCAAGGAACTCGGCGCGCCCGGCCTGCACCTCGCCGGCTTCGTCCGCCTCGCCCTCGGCGAAGGCGTCGAGAAGGTCGAGGGCCCGGACTTCGCCACCGAAGTCGCCTCAATGACCGGCGGCCAGTAAGCTCCCTCCCTCCGGGATGATCGAAATGAAGGGGTCGGCGGCTTGGGTCGCCGGCCCCTTTCTCGTATGCGGAAGGCGTCCGCGCATGAGGAGGCTGCCATGACCCCTGAGGACGACCTGCCCGATGACGACGGCGGCGGCTTCGACGTCGACGACTGGTCCCGGCTCAAGCCCTTCACCGGCGCTGTGGCCACGCTGGACGACGTGCAGGCGAAACGCGCCATCTTCGCCCTCGCCGAGACCGACGATCCCCGTCCCATCCAGATGGAACTGCCCCAGCCGGTGATCTGGTGGGAAGCCGACGGCGGCGAGCAGGCCGCCGTCGCGGTGCAGGCCGAAAGCCATCTCGGGCCGGACGGCGAGGACATGGAGGTTCTCGGCCTGATCCTGCCGGACGGCGGCGGCGCCGTCGCCCTGTTGGAGGACGTCGATCTGGTCGACGCCTCGGACCCGGTCTGGCGCCGGCTGGTCGCCGAGGCGATCGATCTCGACGACGCGGACTGACGGGCGGATCGGCGCACTCTTCCTTTGCACTGCGCCGCTTCCTCGCGTCATATCGCGGCCTTCAACGATTCAGGGGAGCTTCCATGCGTCTGGCCGCCTTGTTGTCCGCTACCGCCATCGCCTTCGCCATGCCGGCCGCCGCCGTTTCCGCCCAGGAGGTGGATCGTATCGCCATCAACCGCATCATCGATCAGGGCTTCAACCACAGCGAGGTGATGGAGACCGCGGCGTATCTGACCGACCGGATCGGCGGGCGGATGACCAACTCGCCGCAGATGCGCGAGGCCGAGCGCTGGACCCAGGACCGGTTCCGCGAATGGGGCCTGTCCAACGTGCGGGCCGAAGGTTTCGAGTTCGGCCGCGGCTGGTCGATGGTTCGCGCCGACGCCCGCATGATTGAACCCCGGCCGCTTGAACTGCGCGCCATCCCGGTGGCCTGGACGCCCGGCACTAACGGGGTCATCAGCGGGGAGGTGATTCTGGCTCCGATGAGCCGCGTCGCCGACCTCGAAAAATGGCGCGGCAAGCTTACCGGCAAGATCGTGATGATCTCCGAGCCGACGGACGCCACTGACCCGACTGAGCCCTACTTCCGGCGCTGGACCGATGAGGAACTGGCTGGCCGCACCTCACTCGCCCAGCCGAACCACGCGCCGGTGACCGTCAGCCGCGACGGTGGGCGCGACAATTTCGCCTTGCGGATGGACGAGTTCCTGGCCGCCGAAGGGGCGCTCGGCTGGGTCCGCATGTCGTATCGCGACGGCGGCCTGCTGCACGGCGCCGGTTACACCCATCGCGTGGGCGCCACGCCGCGTCTGCCCGGCATGGAGCTGGCCGCCGAAGACTACCGCCGGCTGGCGCGCCTGTCGCGCGCCGGCGCCGCCCCGAAGCTGGAGCTGCTCAGCGAGGTCCGCTTCCACGACGAGGACGTCAACGCCTACAACGTCCTGGCCGACATCCCGGGCACGAGCCGGTCGGACGAATACGTCATGGCCGGGGCCCATTTCGATAGTTGGGCGGCGGCGGACGGGGCGGTCGACAACGCCGCCGGCACCGCCGTGGTCATGGAGGCGGCGCGCATCCTGAAAGCCCTGAACGTGCGGCCGAAGCGCACCATCCGCTTCGCCCTGTGGAATGGCGAGGAGCAGGGTCTGCACGGCTCGCTGGCCTATGTCGATCGTCACCTCGCGACCCGGGCGCCGCTGAGCGACGCCGAGCTGAACGCCCTGCCCAACGGCCAGACCTGGCGGGCCCGCTGGCCGATTCAGCCGCGGCCGGGTTATTCCGACCTCGTCGCCTATTTCAACATCGACAACGGCTCGGGCCGCATCCGCGGCATCAACGCTGAGGGCAATATCGCCGCCGCCGCCGTGTTCGAGGAATGGCTTGAGCCCTTCCACAGCCTCGGCGCCACGACCGTGTCCCTGCGCACCTCCGGCGGCACCGACCACGTCTATATGCAGACGGTCGGCATCCCGGGCTTCCAGTTCATCCAGGATCCGCTCGATTACAGCAGCCGCCTGCACCACACCTCGATCGACACCTATGATCACCTGAAACCCGAGGATCTGCGCCAGGCCGCCGTGGTTCTGGCGGGCCTGCTGCTCGCCGCCGCCAACAGCGACGAGCCGCTGCCGCGCATGCCCATGCCGACCCAGCCCCGCCCGACGAATCCGTTCGCCGACTGAGACGGCCGCATTTGGATGAAGAGAGCCGGCGGCCCGCGGGTCGCCGGCTATTCTACGCGCGGTCGGCGATCAGCCGCCGCGCCAGCATCATCGCGGCGACGACCCAGCCGCCGAACATCAGGCCCTCGAACCCGCCGGTGGCGATCTGGCTGATAGGTCCGAAGCCGGTCTCGCCGAACACCGCGCCGATCGGGCCGAGGCTAAGGCGCGACTCCGGAAACTGGCGGGCGAGCAGGTCGAGGCTGCCGCCCATGAGCCGGCCGCCGAGCAGGGGAATGAGCGCCCCGGCGGCGGCGCCCGCAAGTCCGCCCGCCGCGAAGCTGGGCACCAGCCTCGGCGGGCCCGGGACCAGGCTCGCCAGCCAGGCGCCGAGCCCGAGCGCCGCGCCGATCAGCGCTCCCTCGGCGGCGCCCGTGATCGCGCCCGGGGAATGCCCGAACAGCAGGTTGAAGGCGTCGAGCCCGATCAGCTTGCCGAAGGCTCCGGTGACCAACCCGCCCGCCGCGCCGCCGACCACGCTCCACAGCCACGGCCGTCCTGGGCCGAACCGCGCGGCCGCGATGCCGAAGCCGACGCCCGCGCCGGCGATCAGCCCGAGCACGAGGCACAGGCAGACCAGCACCAGCAGCACCGAGGCCGCGCCGATGCCCGCCTGCAGCGGCTCCGGCGCCGCGCCGAACCCGTAGAACAGGCCGATGAAGACGCCGGCGGCCCCGCCGCCAGCCATTCCCGCCCCGCCCAGCAGGCCGAACTGCGGCCAGACAGAGGTCGTGGATCCGTGCCGCCTCGTGTCGGCGGCTTCGGTCGCCATCGGCGCCACGGCTCCGACCGTCTCGCCATCCTCCCATGCCACCGGCGCGATGAAGCGGTAGCCGTGCTTGGGCACCGTCTCGATGAAGCGCGGCCGGCCTGCGTCGTCGCCCAGCTGGCGCCGCAGCGTCCGCACGCACTGGGTCAGGGCCTCGTCGGTGACCGGCGCCCCGCGCCAGACCTCCTCGAGGAAGCGGTCCTTGGAGATCAGCCGGCCGTGCTCGCGCACCAGCAGCGCCAGGGCGTCGAGATAGCGGCCGTTCAGCTCCACCGGCGCGTCGTCGCGCCTGAGCTGGCGGTCGCGCACATCGAGGGAGAAGCGTTCGAAGCGGAACTGGCCGGGCGCCATTTTTCAGCAAGACCTCAGGAGTTGCTCATGCCGCTCACCACGCGCGCCGGGCAGGGTGGAAACCTCACCCATGGAGGGAGGCAAGGCAATGGCCAATCCAGCGCGGATCATGGATGGCCGGCAGGGAGGGCGAGAGTGGATCGGAGCCGATCCCACCGACCTCCGGCTGACCCGCAATGTGGTGACGCGGGAGGCGCTGGGCGGCCGGACATGGACCGGCGCCGTGACCAACCTCACCGGCCGGGTGCTGGTCGACGTCATCGTTCATATCCGCTTCCTCGACCGTCAAGCCCGCTCCGTCGGCGCCGTGGCCATCGCCCGGGCCTCGTGGGTCGCGCCCGGGACCGCCCTTCACCTGCAGGCCCGCCTGCCTCCCGGCGCCACCGGGCTGCGGGTCTACCTCCTGCGCTGGAGCGCCGGGGGCCGGACGATCGAGATCGGTCCGGGCGATCCGCGGCCATTCGGCGAGATCGACGACTGACGCCGGCCTTCTCCCCCGCCGCCGGACCGGCTAAGTCCTCCCCATGATCGGAAGACTGAACCACGTCGGCGTCGCCACCCCGTCCATCGAGGCCAGCGTCGCGATGTATCGAGACCTGCTCGGCGCCACCCGGGCGCACGAACCCTTCGACCTGCCGGCGCAGGGCGTTCGCGTCTGTTTCGTCGACCTGCCCAACAGCCAGATCGAACTGATCGAGCCGCTCGGCGAGGATTCGCCGATCCACGGCTTCCTCGCCAAGAACCCGAAGGGCGGCCAGCACCACGTCTGTTTCGAGGTCGAGGACATCCTCGCCGCCCGTGACGCCCTGCGGGCGAAGGGCGCGACCATCCTCGGCACGGGCGAGCCCCGCATCGGCGCCCATGGCACGCCGATCCTCTTCGTCCATCCGAAGGACATGGGCGGGGTGCTGGTCGAGCTGATGGAAACACCGAAAGCGGGAGCCCACTGATGGACATGCCGATCGGACCGGTGACCATGCTGGCCATCTACATCGTCTGCTGGTGGGTCGTGCTGTTCGCCATCCTGCCGCTGGGCATGTCCCAGGGCGCGCAGGACCGTCCCACCGACGGGGCCCAGTGGGGCGCGCCGGTCCAGCCGAACCTGAAGCGCAAATTCCTCACCACCAGCTGGGTGTCGCTGATCGTCTGGGCCGTCGTGATGGTGCTCGTCTTCATCGGCTGGATGCCGCTTCCGGACCTGGCGCCGCCCGCCTGAGGATGCCGCGATGACCGACCGTCTGTTCCTCATCAATCCGGGTTGGCGTGACGATCTCGGCGGGCCGTGGTTCTGCCCCGCGGGCGCGTTCGTGGAGGGCGTACTGACCTTCTATCCGGCGCTCAAGGATCAGCTCGAGGTCACCCGTCTCGACTTCCCGCGCCCGCGCCCGCCGGTGATCGAGCAGGTCGGCGAGGACCACCAGTCCTGCCCGATCCTCGTGCTCGACGGCGCGTTCGACTGGCCGGACGCACAGACCAGCGCCGCCACCGGCCGCCGCTTCCTGCAGGACCACGCCATCGTCCCCTACCTTGCTGCGAGATACGGGATCGGACTGCCGCATCCCTGAGCCCATCCCTCCCCCTCAGGGGGAAGGGACCGCCGAGGGCGGTGGAAGGGGCAAGGGTCTACGGCGGCGGCCACGGAACCCCCTCCCGTCACGGCGCCTGTTAGCGCCGCGACACCTCCCCCTGCGGGGGAGGATTGGCCTAGCTTTCGCCCCGTCCTCCCGGCTAAAGCTCGTGTCCCACGCCTCCCACGCCGGATTCTGCCCCATGCGCCTGTCGCGCTACTTCCTGCCCACGCTGAAAGAGGCGCCTTCGGACGCCCAGATCGTCTCCCACCAGCTGATGTTGCGCGCCGGCCTGATCAAGCAGGAGGCCGCCGGCATCTACGCCTGGCTGCCGCTGGGCCTGCGGGTGCTGAAGAAGATCGAGCAGATCGTGCGCGAGGAGCAGGAGCGGGCAGGGGCCGTCGAGCTGCTGATGCCGACCCTCCAGCTGGCCGACCTGTGGCGCGAGTCAGGCCGCTACGACGCCTACGGCCCCGAGATGCTGCGCATCACCGACCGGCACGAGCGCGAACTCCTCTACGGGCCCACCAACGAGGAGATGATCACCGATATCTTCCGGGGCTTCGTGAAGAGCTACAAGGCGCTGCCGCTCAACCTCTTCCACATCCAGTGGAAATTCCGCGACGAGCGCCGTCCGCGCTTCGGCGTGATGCGCGGTCGCGAGTTCCTGATGAAGGACGCCTACAGCTTCGACATCGACGAGGCCGCGGCCCGCCGCGCCTACAACCGCATGTTCGTGGCCTATCTGAACACCTTCGCGCGCATGGGGCTGAAGGCCGTGCCGATGCGCGCCGACACCGGCCCGATCGGCGGCGACCTGAGCCACGAGTTCATCGTCCTCGCCGACACCGGCGAGAGCGCCGTCTTCTGCGACCGCAAGCTGGTCGAGATGCCCGCGCCCGGCGCCGACGTCGACTGGGACGACCTGCAGGCCATCGTCGACGAGCGGATCCGCCTCTACGCCGCCACCGAGGAGATGCACGACGCCGCCCGCTTCGAGAGCGAGACCGCCGAGGGCGACCGCCTGTCGGCCCGCGGCATCGAGGTCGGCCACATCTTCTATTTCGGGACCAAATACTCCGCTCCGATGAAGGCGCTCGTCGCCGGCCCCGACGGCAAGGACGTCCCGGTGCACATGGGCTCCTACGGCGTCGGCGTCTCCCGTCTGCTCGGCGCCATCATCGAGGCCAGCCACGACGAGGGCGGCATCATCTGGCCCGACGCCGTCGCCCCGTTCGACGTCGTCGTCATCAACCTGCGCGCCAACGACGAGGCCTGCTCCGTCGCCTGCGAGGACGCCGTCGCCAGGCTCGAAGCCGCCGGCAGGGACGTGCTCTACGACGACACCGACGAGCGTCCCGGCGGCAAGTTCGCCACGGCCGACCTTATCGGCGTGCCCTGGCAGCTGACCATCGGGCCCAAGGGCCTCGCCGACGGCGTCGTCGAGCTGAAGCGCCGCGCCACCGGCGAAAAGGTCTCCGTGCCCCTCGACGAAGCGATGGCGAGGCTGACCGCATGACGGACGCCCCGGCGACGGCCGCCGCCAAACCCCTGAAACCCGCCGGACCCTTCTCCGCCTGGGAGTTCGGCCTCGCCCTGCGCTATCTGCGGGCCCGCCGGCGCGAGGGCGGCATCGCCCTGATCGCCATCATCTCCTATGTGGCCATCGCCCTGGCGGTGATGGCGCTGATCGTGGTGATGAGCATCATGGCCGGCTTCCGCAACGAGCTGCTCGACCGCATGCTGTCCTTCAACGGGCACATGTACGTCCAGGGCCAGGTGCTGGTCTCGCCGGAGCGCGACGCCGCGGTCGCGCGAATCGCCGACGTTCCCGGCGTGGTCAGCGTCACCCCGCTGATCGAGAGCCAGAGCATCGTCCGCGCCGCCGGCCAGACCACCGGCGCCCTGGTCCGCGGCATCCGCCCCGGCGATCTCGACTCCATGGAGTACGTCAACAACAGCCTCACCGACGCGGCCCGCCGGTCGTTCGGCCAGGGCGCCTACGGCGGCGACAACATCCTGATCGGCAAGGCCCTCGCCGACGGCATGGGGCTGCGGGTCGGCGATCCGATCACCCTCTATTCGCCCACCGGCGCCGACAGCGCCTTCGGCAATCTCGGCGGGCTGGAGAAGACCTACCGCGTCGGCGGCACCTTCAGCTCCGGCACCGCCGACTTCGACCGCGCCTTCATCTTCATGCCGCTGGAGCAGGCCCAGCTGTTCTTCGGCAAGGAGGGCGTCTGGGACGTCATCGAACTCAAGGTCGCCGAGCCCGACCGCGTCGGCGATCTGCTGCTCCCGGTCCGTCAGGCCGCGGGCGTCAGCGCCATCGTCAGCGACTGGCGCGACAGGCTGGCGGCCTTCTGGGGCGCGCTCAAGGTCGAGCGGGTGGCCATGAGCATCATCCTCGGCCTCGTCGTCGCCATCGCCGCCCTGAACATCATCTCCGGCATCGTCATGCTGGTGAAGAACAAGACCCGCGACATCGCCATCCTGCGCACCGTCGGGGCCAGCCAGTCGTCGATGCTGCGCATCTTCTTCATCGCCGGCGCCGCCATCGGCGTGGCGGGCACCGTCACCGGCCTCGTCCTCGGCCTGCTGTTCTGCCTCAACATCGGGCCCATCCAGCATTTCCTCGAGGGTCTGTTCCAGGTCAGCCTGTTCGACGCCGACGTCTACATGCTCGACGCCATCCCGGCCGAGGTCGATCCGCTCGACGTCCTCTGGGTCACCCTGTGGTCGGTGTTCATGTCCTGCGTCGCCAGCCTGCTCCCCTCGTGGCGCGCCGCCAAAATGGATCCGGTGGAGGCCCTCCGCTATGAGTAAGGCCCCCCGCAAGACCACGGTGAAGGCGCAGGGGACCCCCGTCCTCTCCGTCCGCGGCGTCACCCGCACCTATGAGTCCGCCGCCGGTCCCCTGACCGTGCTCAAGGGCGTCGATCTCGACGTCATGCCGGGCGAGGTCGTCGGCCTGATCGGCCCGTCCGGCTCGGGCAAGTCGTCCCTGCTGCACGCCGCCGGCCTGCTGGAGCGGCCGACGTCCGGCGAGATCCGCATCGATGGCGAGGATGTCGGCGACCTGCCCGAGCGCGCCCGCACCCACATCCGCCTCGCCAGCATCGGCTTCGTCTACCAGTTCCACCACCTGCTGGCCGAGTTCGACGCCCGCGACAACGTGGCCCTGCCGCTGCGCATCGCCGGCTTCAAACAGGCCGACGCCCGCGCCCGCGCCGCCGAGGTGCTGACCGCCCTCGGTCTCGGCGAGCGCCTGACCCACCAGCCGGCCCAGATGTCCGGCGGCGAACAGCAGCGCGTCGCCGTCGCCCGCGCCCTCGCCAACCGCCCGCGCCTCCTGCTCGCCGACGAGCCGACCGGCAACCTCGACCCCGCCACCAGCCAGACGGTGTTCGAGGCCCTGCACGACCTCGTCAAGAAGACCGGCGTCGCCGCCCTGATCGCCACCCACAACATGGAGCTGGCCGGCCATATGGACCGCGTCTTCGCCCTCAAGGACGGCCACCTGGAAGAGCGGCCGGCGCAGAGCCACGAGTACTGACGCCTCTTCGCCGTCATCCTCGGGCCTGACCCGAGGATCAGACCGTCCGGCGCTGCGTCGAGGACACGGGCGCGCTGTCTCGGGGCTGATCCCATCGCACAGCCCCGTCTCTCGCCTCTGATCCTCCGGTCAAGCCCGAGGATGACGGACGAGGAGGGAGTGGTTACGCTGTCGGCTCCCTCCACAGGAGCCGCCGCCATGTCCCGCCGTCTCGTCACACTCGCCATTGCCACCGGTGTCATAGCTGTCGCCGCCTGCAATCCCGCCCAGCCTGAGGCGCCCGCGCCCGCGGCGCCCGCCACCGCGATCACCCCGACCGCCGCCGCCGACATCCCCGAGGCCGTCCGCGCCGCCGTCCTCGCCGCCCGCCCCGGCATGACCATCGCCGAGGCCGAGCTGAAGGAGCGGGAAGGGCGGCGCTACTACGACGTCGAGGGCTCCGTCGACGGCGCCGAGGTCGAGCTCGACCTGCTGGAGACGCCCCAGGGCTGGCGCGTGGTGGAGATCCAGCGCGACCTCGCCTGGAGCGCCGTCCCTGCCGACGTCCGCGCCGCCGCCGAAACCGCCCGCGCCGGCTTCGTCCCGGTTCGCATCATCGAGAGCGTCCAGGCCGGGGACGGGGCCGTCATCTACGAGCTGTTCGCCGACGGCCAGCCCGCCACGCCGGCGCTGGAGGTCCGTTCGCATGAGGGCCGCACCGAGGTCCTGAAGGAAGTCTGGCCGCACTGACGGCCGGCCTGGCGCATTGTCGTCCCGGACGCCGCGAAGCGGTGATCCGGGACGCTCATCGTCTCGCCGTCACCCTCGGGCTTGACCCGAGGGTCAGGCCATCCGGTGCTCCGTCAGATATCAAACCGGCGCTGTCACGGGGGCCGGCCCTGCGGCACAGCGCGGCCCCATCTGATCCTCGGGTCAAGCCCGAGGATGACGGCAGGAGGGCGGAGGGCCCAGCCTCCCTACTTCTTCCCCGTCCCCTGGGAGAACGGAGAACTCCCCACCGCCACCGCCGGCTTCGGCTTCTCCGCCTTCGGCTTGCGGATTTCCTTGTTGCTGCGTGCTTGACCCTTGGCCATGGCCGCTACTCCTGCGACGCCGACCGCCGCATCGGCGGGTGACTGGGGGCGTGCGGCGTCCAGCATAGCACCCGCCCGCGCCCGAAGCGCGCCAAAGGTGCAGGTGCCTCAATAGATCGCTACTGGATGACCGAGCGCTCGGAGGGCCTTGCTGGTGCGGCTGTTTCGCGGAGGATAGCGGTCGGGCAGGGCCCAGCCGACGATCTCCCCAAGTGCGCTTCGCCCGACGTGGTCGATCTTCCATTTCGGTGCGTTCAGCCCCTCCCAAAGCCGCATGGGCGTTTCGGCCGGATCGCCATCGTGGAGAACGAACTGAAGAAGGTCGAAAAGGTCCGCTCCTCCTTCCGAGCGCTCCTGAAACAGTCGCCGAGCCAGGGCGCGGGTCTTTTCATCCATGGAATACTGCCTTGTTCCGGGCAAGCCGACACGGTTGTTCGGAATTCGGCGGGCATGATCGGCGACCGAATGCACCCGTTTGAATATCTCGAAGAGGTGGTCTTCGGTCCGATTGCGCAGTCCCGCAGGCGACAGGGCGTCTCTCAGGAAGGGCGCCCATTCGTTGAGCATGCGATTTTCAAGCGATGGAGGGCTGGAGAGTGATTTCCACCACGCCATAGCCTTCCGTTCAGCGGCATCTGGGTCGCGAAGGTTCTCCTGATGCCGCTCCTCGTAGAGTGAGCGCCCGCCTTCCATGACCTGATTGTAGTAATGGGCGTGAAGGAACTGATCGACATGAGCGCCCGATGGAGCGTCGTCTTTAACCCACGTTGGGCGGTGCTCCTCGAGCTTCACCGCGAGATTTCGGAGTAGCGTGATTGCGCTGTTCCACTCGTCGAGGAACGCTTGGCGACGACGGTCTGCGGTCGCGGCCTTGGCCGTGTGCACCAGGCCGTCCCAAGGCTTCACATGGGGGTTCGCCCAGGCATCCTTCGCATCGGCGAAGTCCGTAGCGCGCAAACGGTCCAGCTGCTTCGCTCGCGCTTCGATTGCGACGACGATCTCTTCGGTCAGAGGCGACCCATTCACATCAAGGACACGGAAGAATTCCCGAAGTTCCGCGTCAAGGCCCAAGGTCGCCAACTCGGCCTCGTCATAGAAGGACCCCGCCTCCACGTTGCTATGCCACGCTCGATCCGACAGGTTCGCCGAGCCAATGTAAGCACCCACCCCGTGCCACCAGATTATTTTGGCGTGGAACCGTCTCACCAAGGTGCAGGCGTACCGGGCGGAGCGGCGGGTGAGGAAGCGTCGCAGGATCGGCGGACTGACTGGCACGGTCTCATCGTACCGTCCCCAGAATCGAAGCGGGATGTCGTTCTTCCAGCACCAATCGAACAGAAGGTCCTCACGGGAAACATAGGCGACCGCCGCGTCGACTCGTTCGGTGTCGGCGACAGCGTTCAGGGTAATGTCCCTGAGAAACTCGCCATTGATGGCGTTCAGGATCAGTCGCACCAGTCCCCCCCAAGAGATACAATCCAACTCTAGGTGGGCCAGGCGTTCGCGCTCAAGTGCCCGCCGGACCTTGGGCGTATATGTAGTTGACAAACCCAACCGTTGCGGTAGGTTGAGCGGGTAAGGAGAAACCCGCCGTGTCCGTTCTGTCCAAGCCCTATTTCCGCGATGAAGCCGCCGCCTTCGCCTTCGTTGAAGGCGTGATCTGGAACGGTGAGCCGTCGTGCCCGCACTGCGGCGTGATCGGCAAGGTTTATGCCCTCAAGGGCGTTCGCTCGAAGGCGTCGAAGAAGAACCCGGAAGGCGTCGAGCGCCACGGCCTGAAGAAGTGCGCCGCTTGCCGCAAGCAGTTCACCGTCCGCAAGGGCACCATCTTCGAGGAAAGCCATTTGGAGCTGCACAAGTGGCTTCAGGCGATCTACCTGATGTGCTCCTCAAAGAAGGGCATCAGCGCGCTCCAGCTCCAGCGCACCCTTGAGGTTCAGTATAAGACCGCGTGGTTCCTCGCTCACCGCATCCGCGAGGCCATGCGCTCCGGCGACCTTACCCCGTTCGGCATGGACGGCGGCGCGGTCGAGATGGACGAGACTTACATCGGTCGCGAGCCGAACACCCCGGTCACCAAGGGCGGCTCCCACAAGATGAAGGTCGTGAGCCTGATCGACCGGAACACCGGTCGCGCCCGCTCCTTCATCGTGGACAACGTGAACGTCAAAACCATCGGCCAGATCGTCGCCACCAACATGGTCCGCGAGGCCCGCATGGTGACCGACGAGGGCTCTTGGTACCGCCGTGCTCTGGAGCACGTGGACGCCCATGGAACTGTCAACCACGGCAAGGGCGAATACGTCTCGCGCTTCGACGCCGAAATCCACACCAACACCGTCGAGGGCTTCTTCAGCATCTTCAAGCGCGGCATGAAGGGGGTCTATCAGCACTGCTCGAAGAAGCACCTGCACCGCTATATGGCCGAGTTCGACTTCCGCTACACCAACCGCTCCGCGACCGGCTGCGAAGATCAGGAGCGTGCCATGCGCGCCCTGATCGGCGGCATCGGCAAGCGCCTCACCTACCGACGGACTGACGGCCGGGCCGAAGCCTGTGCCTAACGGAAAGTGGCGCGGCGCGCGCTGGCGCACGGGCCGTTTTCCCACTCCCGGGACTTGACTTTTAGACAGAACAGACTCAGATTACAGAGGCTAGTCGCGAGCAAGGACTCTGAGCTTTGCAGGGCACCGGCAACTAAGTCGCCCCGGACTCCCAAGAGTTCCGGGGCGTTCTTATAGTGGCACTATTCCGTCAGCGCGCTTGTTTGTTGCCAAGAGGTTAACGGTCTGGCGGGGAATCGCGTCGTAAAGTGTGTGGTGACCTAAACCCACGCGCCACGCAGGCAGTAATCCCGATTCGTGCTTCAGCTTTTGTAGGGCCGCGTAGGCAACCATGTCCGCTATTTGAATGACGTAGCTGTCCGCTGAGGACTTGATGTTTCCGTCTTCGATAAAGCGCTTGAGCGGCAAACTCTTCGTCTTCCCCGTGCCCCAGCCGCCTAGCGAAGAGCCGACCGGCATGTAGGCCTGTGACCGACGATAGATCTTCCAATATTCACGGTGCCCCTCATCGAAGAAAGTCATGGCGGCACGATCTTCCTTGCTCGTCTGGCGCTCCAAGCGCTGTAGGAGCCCCGTTAGCGTTGCTCCCATCTTCGTCTGGCCAAACAGAGCCGACCGTGACGTTGCGAAGGCGGTGATGACGGACGCGTTGTCCAGGAAGCCAAGTTGGCCGAGGGCATACCGAAAGGCATCGGCCGCCTCCGCTTTGGACAATGCGCGGCCGGAGGCGTGCATCTTCCCCTTGCCGGCCAAGAAGTCAGACGAGTGAATTTCCGGCCGAACCTTCAGGCTGTGCTGGGCGGAAAGGTCTCTTCGCCAAGCCCTAGCGGCCTCGTAGTAGTGTGGCCAAGCTATCCACCATTGCCCGTCGCTGTCAGGGCGCAGAAGCGGTATTCTGACCGACGCCATTACAAATGTGTCCGCACTGGCGGACTCGTCGATGTAGAATATATCCATGCCGCCCTTGGGCAGCGGAAAGTGGGCCATGCCGGATAAAGACCACGCGACTCAGCAATCTGACAAATTCCGTCAACTTGCGCGCGAGCTTGAGTGCGACGAGGACGAAGCCGCCTTTGAGGACAAGGTGCGGAAGGTGGCGACTACGCCGAAGCCAGAGAAGCCGGAGCGCGAGGCTTAGGGTCGCTCCCGATTGAGCGATTCCGCCTGACGTTCCGCCATAGTCGCCATGATCTTTTCGAGCGGCTCAGCGGCTAGTCGCCGAACCAGATCGTAAGCAGCCTCGATCACCTTGGCATGGGCATCGCGGATGCTGATGTCAGGTGATGCTACGAGCGAGAGTTCTATGGTGGCCGAAGGGCCGCCCCATCCGCCGTCAAGCGCGGCTAGTCCAAACACGACCCGCGCCGTTATGCCCTCTTCCGGCCCTTCGTCGGCGGTCGGCGCCATGACTATCGGACCGAGCCCGTAGACGGATACCTCGAACACGTCCCGGTCGGCGTAGCGGTCGCTCATAAACGTTCTCCAGCACAGGAAGCCAAATGCACACTCTTGCGAGCGTTCTCGCGAACGCCCTTACTCCCGTGATCGTGCCGCTCTTGAGCGAGCATGACGGTGGATCGCGTCAGCCGCCACGACCGCCGCGCTATGCGGAGTCTTCGAAAAGGTGCTGCGACTTGTGTCCACGGGCGACAGGCTCGCCGTTGCGAGCGTCTCCCTCACCTTAGCGGGGTCCACGTCGCCAGCGCCGGGCAATTCAGCGACGTAAGCCATTAGCGCCGCCACCCGACCATGCAGCGCATTGATGTTGTGATTGAGGGTGGCGAGCGCCTCGTTGAGGGCTCTGGTCTGTTTCGGGTCCATTGTCATCGCTCCGCGAAAGACCCGCATAACATGATTCGACCACTGGGTTTGTCAGCTACACATACGCCGGACCTTGACAGGAACCAAACGAGAACATAGAACATTACCGGAACACGCAAGGGAGAAGCCGTCATGGCGCGTTGGGTTCGGGATGCATTGTCGCTGGCGTCATGCGGCGGGGTGGTCTGGGTGATGTGGCAGGCGGCGCTGCTGACCTCGGCGGCCTGATGGGGCGGGAGGCGCAGGTCGTCTCGAACGGCGCCGCTCTCCCGCTCTCCGATGTAGACTCTGCCGACTCTGCCATACGGAATTCCGGCGCCGACTCTGCCGACTCTGCCACACCGTTTTTTCGTTGCACCCGGGCTAATCCACAGCCGGTCCCCCGTCCCGCCGCCGTCCGCGCCGCTTTCCGGTGTTCCGGTCGCCCGCGATGTGAGACTCGGTCCACAACGGGCGCGCAGACGACGAAGGACCGGGTTTGACCGACACGCTGAACAGCCAGGGCTTCATCCACCTCCGCGTCCGCTCGGCCTATTCGCTGCTCGAAGGCGCGATCAAGGCCGGCAAGGTCGCCCGGCTGGCGGCCGACGCGGGGATGCCGGCGGTGGGCGTGGCGGACCGCGCCAACCTGTTCGGGGCCCTCGAGTTCAGCCAGGCGGCGAAGGACGCCGGCGTCCAGCCCCTGATCGCCTGCGCCCTGCCGGTCACCGGCATCGGCGGCAAGATCGCCGAGCGCTGGGCCAAGGTCCCGACCGTGGTCCTGCTGGTCCAGAACGAGGCCGGCTGGCTGAATCTCTCGGCCCTGTCGTCCTCGGCCTTCCTCGACGCCGGGGCCATGGACGAGCCCAGCGTGCCCTGGGACAAGGTCGTGGCCCATTCCGACGGCCTCATCCTGCTCTCCGGAGGCCCCGACGGTCCGGTCGACCCGTTGTTCGTCCAGGGCAAGCCCGCCGAGGCCGCCGCCGCTCTCGCGGCCATGCAGTCGGCCTTCGGAGATCGCTTCTACGTCGAGCTCCAGCGCCACGGCCTCGCCTCCGAACAGCAGGCCGAACGCGGCCTCGTCGAATGGGCCTACGCGAACGATGCGCCGCTGGTGGCCACCAACGACGTCCACTACGCCAGGGCCGCCCAGGCCAGGTCCCACGACGCCCTGCTGTGCATCGCCGACGGCGCCTTCACCGGCCAGGAGGATCGCCGCCGCATCACCGGCGAGCACTGGTTCAAGACCGCCGCCGCCATGCGCGAGCTGTTCGCCGACCTGCCCGAGGCCTGCGACTCGACGCTCGACATCGCCCGCCGCTGCGCCTTCATCGCCCCGACCCGCGCCCCCATCCTGCCGCGCTTCGACACCGGAGCGGGCCGCTCCGAGCCCGACGAGCTGATGCACCAGGCCCGCGAGGGGCTGAAGGAACGCCTCAAACAGGTCGTCCCCGCCGCGCCGGAAGCGGACTACTGGAGCCGCCTCGAATGGGAGGTCGGGATCATCCAGCAGATGGGCTTCCCCGGCTATTTCCTGATCGTTTCGGACTTCATCAAATGGGCCAAGAACCACGGCATTCCCGTGGGTCCGGGCCGCGGCTCCGGGGCCGGCTCGCTGGTCGCCTGGGCCCTGACCATCACCGACCTCGATCCGCTGCGCTTCGGCCTGCTGTTCGAGCGCTTCCTCAACCCCGAGCGGGTCTCCATGCCCGACTTCGACATCGACTTCTGCCAGGAGCGGCGGGAGGAGGTGATCGACTACGTCCAGGACCGCTACGGCAAGGACCGGGTGGCCCAGATCATCACCTTCGGCACCCTGCAGGCCCGCGCCGTGCTGCGCGACGTCGGCCGGGTGCTGCAGATGCCGCTCGGCCAGGTCGACCGACTGGCCAAGATGGTTCCGGCCAACCCCGCCAACCCCGTCACCCTGGCCCAAGCCGTCGAGCTTGAGCCGCGGCTCAAGGAGGCGCGGGACAGCGACGCCAACGTCGCGGCCCTGCTGGAGACCGCGCTGGAGCTTGAGGGGCTGTACCGCAACGCCTCGACCCACGCCGCCGGCATCGTCATCGGCGACAGGCCGCTGATCGAGCTCGCGCCGCTCTACCAGGATCCGCGCTCGACCATTCCGGCCAGCCAGTTCAACATGAAATGGGTCGAGGCCGCCGGTCTGGTGAAGTTCGACTTCCTCGGCCTCAAGACCCTGACCGTGCTCGACCGCGCCCGGCAGTATCTGGAACGGCGCGGCGCGGCTCCCGACTGGAACGCCCTCCCGCTCGACGATCCCAGGACCTACGAACTGATGGCCTCGGGCCAGACCGTCGGCGTGTTCCAGCTGGAATCGCAGGGCATGCGCGACACGCTGCGCAAGATGCGCTGCGGCTCCATTGAGGAGATCACCGCCCTGATCTCCCTCTATCGGCCCGGGCCGATGGAGATGATCGACACCTATATCGATCGCAAATTCGGCCGTCAGGAAGTCGACTACCTCCACCCCACGCTCAAGGAGGTCCTGACCGAGACGTACGGCGTCATCATCTACCAGGAGCAGGTGATGAAGATCGCCCAGATCCTGGCGGGCTATTCGCTCGGTGAAGCCGATCTTCTCCGCCGCGCCATGGGCAAGAAGAAGAAGGAGGAGATGGACTTCCAGCGGGCGCGCTTCATCAAGGGCGCCTCCGAAAAGGGCGTGCCGGAAGAACAGTCCGGCGGCATCTTCGATCTGGTGGCGAAGTTCGCCGGCTACGGCTTCAACAAGTCGCACGCCGCCGCCTACGCCCTGATCTCCTTCCAGACCGGCTGGCTGAAGGCGACGCACCCGGTCGAATTCATGGCCGCGTCCATGAGTCTCGACCTCAGCAACACCGACAAGCTGGCTGTTTTCTATCAGGATTGCCGCCGGTTCGACGTCACGGTGAAGGCTCCGGACGTGAACCGCTCCTCGGCCGACTTCGATGTGGCGTGGGAGGAGGGGGCCGACGGCGAGAAGACCGGCTCGGTCCTCTATGCGCTGGGCGCCATCCGCAACGTCGGTCTCGAGGCCATGAAGCATCTGGTCGAGGTGCGCGAGACCGGCGGCCGCTTCACCGACATCTTCGACTTTCTCGAGCGGGTCGACCCGAAATACGTCAACAAGCGCGCCCTCGAGAACCTCGCCCGCGCCGGCGCCTTCGACTGTTTCCACACCAACCGCCGCCAGCTGGTCGAACAGGCCGACACCCTGATGGCCTACTGCCAGAGCGTCGCCGCCGAACGCGCCTCTTCGCAGGTGTCGCTGTTTGGCGGGGATCAGGCCGCGGCCGCCCGCCCGCGTCTCAAGCCGGTCGAGCCCTGGGTCGGGCCCGAGAAGCTGGATCAGGAACTGGCCGCGGTCGGGTTCTACCTGTCCGGGCACCCGCTGGAGGACATGGCGCCCGCCCTCAAGCGCAAGCGTGTCACCTTCGTCGCCGAGGCCACCGCCCTGGCCGAAAGCGGCCACGAGGCGTTCCTGATGGCCGGCGTCGTCCGCCGCCGTCAGGAACGGGCCAGCGCGAAGACCGGCGAAAAGTTCGCCTTCGTCACCTTCTCCGATCCGACCGGCGAGTTCGAATGCCTGTTCCCGCCGGAACAGCTGCGCAAATGCCGCGAGGTGCTCGAGGTCGGGGCCTCGATCATGGTCCGCGTCCGCGCCAAGTCCTCGGACGGCGAGGTGCGCTTCTTCGGCGACGACGCCAGCCGCCTGGATACGCTGATCGATGACGGCCAGATGGGTCTGCGCATCCATGTCTCGTCGAAGGCCGCCGACCCCGCCGCCCTCAAGGCCCGTCTCGACCGGGCGAAGGCGGACGGCAAGGGTGGGGAGGTGTCGCTGGTCGCCTCCCTCGACGGTCGCCGCGAGGTCGAGCTGAAACTGCCCGGCCGCTATCGTCTGGACGGCGCCCTGCGCGGCGCGCTCAAGTCCGCCCCCGGGGTGGTGCTGCTGGAGGATGCGTGATGACCGATGTGAAAACCCACACTGGCTCCTGCCACTGCGGCGCGGTGGCCTTCGAGGTCGACATGAGCCTCGACGGCCTGATCGAGTGCAACTGCTCGCACTGCTACCGCAAGGGCTTCGTGCTCGGCTTCGTCGGCCCGGACGCCTTCCGCCTCTCGGTCGAGGGTCCGCAGACCCACTACCGGTTCAACAACCACAAGATTCATCACCGCTTCTGCGAGACCTGCGGCGTCCAGACCTTTGCCCGGGGCGTGGCTCCCGACGGGTCGGAGATGGTCGCCGTCAACGTCCGCACGCTGACCGACATCGAGCCCTTCAGCTGGACCGCCCAGCGCGTCGACGGACGGAGCTTCTAGGCCGCGTCCGTCACCGCATAGACCATGATCCCCGTCGCGATAGCGAGGTTCAGGCTGTCGGCCCGGCCGCGCATCGGGATCTTGACGTTGACGTCGCAAGCGGCGGCGAGAGCGTCGGTCAGCCCGGCCTGCTCGTTGCCCATCAGGATCAGGGCGGGGGCCTGGATCGAGGCCTCGCGGTACCCCGTCGAGGCGTCCAGCCGGGTCCCGATGACGCTCCCCGGCCAGCTCTGCCGCCAGGCCAGAAACTCCGCCGGCGTCGACCGGGCGATAGCCACCGCGAAGACCGACCCCATGGTCGCCCTGACCGCCTCGACCGAATAGGGGTCCACGCAGTCCCCGATCAGCACCACCCCGCCGCAGCCCGCCGCGTCCGCCGTGCGGATGATGGTCCCCAGATTGCCCGGGTCCCGCACCTGCTCCAGCGCCACCCAGCAAGGAGCCGCCCCCGGCGTGATGGCCGACAGCGGCGTATAGACCTGCTCGAACACGCCCAGCACGGTCTGCGGGTTCTCCCGCCGGCTGATCTTCTCGAGGATGGCGTGGGTCACCGCCACCACCTCGCCGCCAGCCGCCCGCGTCTCCGCCCGCGCCCGCTCCAGCAGCGGATGCGGCCGCGCATCCTCGCCGACCAGCAGCAGCTTCGGCGTCCGCCCCTGGTCCAGCGCCTCGCCGATGAATTTCAGCCCCTCGGCCAGGAACCGTCCCGTCGCCTCGCGCTCCTTGCGCATGTGCAGGGCGCGCACCGCCTTGACCGTCTCATTGGTCAGCGAAGTGATCAGCCGGTCCGCCATCAGGCGCTCCAACGCGCGAAGAAGCTCAGCCCGATGGCCCGTCCATCCGCCCCGTCTTCGGCCAGCGCCAGCTCGCCCCAGTCGATGACGCCGCCGCGGTCGTACGTCGCCTCAGCCATCAGATGCGCCAGCGACAGCCCCGAAATCCGCGCCGCATACGCATTCAGCAACAGGAACGACGCGTCATCCGACAGCAGGGCCGCGCAGTCCTTCAGCAGCCCGGGCAGGTCCTCGAACAGCCGCCACACCTCGCCCGTCGGCCCGCGTCCGTATTTCGGCGGATCGAGGATGATCCCGTCGTATTTCGAACCGCGCCGCACCTCCCGCGCCGCGTACTTCCGCGCGTCCTCGACGATCCAGCGGATCGGCCGGTCGCCCAGCCCGGACAGTTCGGCGTTCTCCCGCGCCCAGGCCACCGACTTCTTCGAGGCGTCGACGTGGGTCACCTCAGCCCCCGCCGCCGCGCAGGCCAGGCTGGCGACGCCGGTGTAGCCGAACAGATTCAGGATGCGGGGCTTGCGCAGCCGCCGCACGCGCCCATCCAGCCAGTCCCAGTTCGCCGCCTGCTCCGGGAAGAAGGCGAGGTGCCGGAACGGCGTGAACCGGCTTGTGAAGCGTACGTCGCGCCACGCCAGCGGGAAGGTGTCGAGCGGTTTGCCGGCGAACCGCCAACGCCCGCTCTCGTCCTCGTCGGTTGGATCAAAGACGGCGTCGGCGGCGTCAAAGGCGGCCTGGTCGCGCGGCGACCAGAAGCACTGCGGCTCGGGTCGCACCACCGTATAGGGCCCGTAACGCTCCAGCTTGCGGCCGTCGCCGCTGTCCAGCAGGGCATAGTCCGGCCAGGCGCGGGTGACGAGGGTCTCAGGCGACGGGTTGAGGCGCGGCGGCATGGGGCGCTGATAGGCGGTTCGGCGCCGCCTCGTCCAGCATGGCGTGGGCCGGCGCCGTGACGGCGACCGGGAGATCGCGCCGGTGGCGGGTCTTGTCCCAGGCGAAGGGTTCGCGCAGCAGCCGCCATCCGGCATGTGCGGCGGCGAGGCTCTGCAGCGCCCAGTAGGCCGGGGCCGCAAGCATGTCGGTGGGACCGTAGGGCACGCCGGCGCGCCGCGCGCCGATGGCGCAGGACAGCCATGCGGACGCCGCGCCGAGGATCAGCACGCTGAGCGCCAGCGCCGGGGTCTCCGGCGGCAGGCCGGCCACGGCGGCCACCAGCACGGTCGCCATGACCCAGGCGAGCGATGGCCCGTTGACCGCCGCGGAGACGATGCCGGCCCCGACAGTCATCAGCAGGGCGAACGCCCCTCGCGCCCCCAGCCGCCATGGCCGGCGCGTATGCACGCCCCAGGTCTGCATATAGCCCTTCAGCCAGCGGGCCCTTTGCGGCAGCCAGTCGGCGAGGTGTCCCGGCGGCGTCTCCCACGTCGGGCGGCTGATGACTCCGAGACGCCAGCCTCGGGACCACAGCCGGAAGCCGAGATCGGCGTCCTCGGTGACGTTGAAGCTGTCCCAGCCGCCGATCTCGCGCAGCACGTCGACGCGGAAGTGGTTGCTTGTGCCGCCAAGGGGGAAGGGCAGACCGAGGTGGGCCATGCCGGGGAGGGCGGTCTCGAACAGGCTGGCGTATTCGGCGGCGAACTGGCGATCGAGGAACGGCGAGGCTTCTACCCCTCGGCGTCCCCGCCGGATCCGCAGCGGGGCCTGCAGGCACGCCAGCCGTCCATCCGCATCCGCGGCGAACTGCGTGGCCGCCTCCCGCAGCTGCAACGGGTCGGGCTCGTCCTCGGCGTCGTAGACGGTGAGCAAATCGCCGGTGACATGGGGCAGGGCGCAGTTGAGGGCGCGGGGCTTGGTCCGGGGGCGGCCCGGCGGAGCGACGAAGACCTCCAGCCACGCCGGCCGAGCCGCGGCCAGCGCCGCGGCGATGGTTTGATGATCGTCGGCCTCGAGGATCAGCAGCCCCTGCAGACGATCCGTCGGATAGTCGAGCCGCGCCAGTCGCCCAACCAGCTGGTCCATTACCTCCGCCTCATCGTGAAGCGCCACAAGAACGGTGTAGGGCGGAAGCGCGTCGGGCGGCTGATCCGCGTGACCGGCGGGCGGGGAGCTCAGCACTACGAGCAGGACCCGCCACACGGAGACGGTCAGGAAGGTCGTCGCGGCGCCCGCCACCGCCACGGGTCCGATCACGTCGGGGCGAAACGAGAGCAGGACGCCCACCGCTGCGACTGCGCCGGACAGCGCCAGCCACTGGAAGCCGGAGAGACCGCGCCACATGGCGCTGCTTAACCGGGGCGGCCCGTGGCGCGCTGTGTCGCGCCCGCGATCACGACGATCGCTGATCCCCGCCCTGCCCATGGCGAAGGGTTAACGCGCTGATTCGCGGGGGGCAAGCGGTTGGCGCGTGACGGGGAATGCCGCTATTCAAGGTTTCCGAGTTCGGAGTCCCGCCAAACGTGACCGCCCCCGCCGTCCTGAATCCGCGATCCCAGCGCAAGCCCAAGGGCGAGGGCCACGCTCGCCGCGCCGAGATTCTGGCCGCCGCCGAGCGCATCTTCGTCGAGCACGGCTACGAGGGCGCCACTATCCGGAAGATCGCCGACGAGGTCGGCCTGTCCTCCACCGCGCTCTACATGCATTTCGCCGAGAAGGGCGAGATCCTGCATGAGATCTGCCGCCAGGCTTTTGCAGCCTTGCTGGAGCTGAACCTCGCCGTCGTGGCCGAACCCGGCGGGCCGGAGCAGCGGCTGCGGCGGATGATGCGCGCCTATATCGACTTCGGCTTCGACAATCCGAACGCCTATCGTCTGGTCTATATGACCCGGCCGGTTGAGCTCCAGCATGGGGCCATGTCAGCGGCCCAGGAACTGGGCGGGGCCCTCTACCGGTCGTTCGAGCAGGTGGTCGAGGACGCCGAGACCGACGGCCTGCTGCGCGGCGATGCGCGGACGACGGCCCAGGCTCTCTGGGCCGGATGCCACGGCGTGGTGTCCCTGATGATCACCAAGCCGTATTTCGACTGGGCGGATCGCGAGACGCTGGTCGCCACCCTGCTGGACGGGTTGTTCGCAGGGCTGATGAAGCCGTGAGGCGCGCCGCCGCGGGGTTGGCGGCCGCCGCACTGGTTCTCGCCCTGACGGCGAGCGGCGCGCCGGCCGGCGCAGAGGAGAGCCGCCCCCTGCGGGTCATGTCGCTGGATCAGTGCGGCGACCAATATGCACTGGCGCTGGCGCCCGGGGCGGAGCTGGCCCTTTCCCCTCGCGCCGACGATCCGGATTCGTGGATGCGGGAGGCGGCGGCGGGCCGTCGCCGGATGCGACCGACGCTGGAGAGCGCGATGGCGTTCCAGCCAGACGTCGTCGTCCGCTACTGGGGCGGCGATGCGCGGCTGCTGGCCCGGCTGGAGGCCCGCGGGGTCCGCGTCGTCACCATTGCTGACGCCGCGAACTTCGAGGGTGTCCGCGCGAACATCCGGACGGCGGCGTCGGCGCTCGGCACTCCCTCCCGCGGAGAGGCGCTGATCGCCCGGATGGACGCCCGATTGCGCCTGGCGGCGCCCGCCGGCGGCGCGCCGAAACGGCCGGCCCTGTATCTGACGGCCGGCGGATTCACGGCCGGACGCGGCACCCTGGTCGATTCCATCCTGAGCGCCGCGGGGCTGGTCAATCTGGTCGGCGCTCCGGGATTCGCGCCCGTGAGCGTCGAGCGCATCGTCCTGTGGCGGCCGGCGCGGTTCGTGCTCGGCTTCTTCGACCAGTCGCGCGGCGACTGGCGCGGCCCCGGCCGCCACCCGGCCGTCCGCAGAGCCGCCAAAGGCCGGGTGGCGGCGCGGTTGCCGGCGGCGAGCCTGACCTGCCCCGCCTGGTTCGCGGCGGACGCGGCGGCGATGTTGAGGTCGGCCGGGTGACCGGGCCCGCACGCCTTTCGCTCGTCCTCGCCGCGCTGATCGCGCTGGCGGGGCTGGCGGCTGTCCTGTTCGGCGAAACGGCCTTTGACGCGGTTCAGCTGGGACAGGCCTTCACCGATCCATCGTCCGGACCGGCGGAGGTGATGTGGACGGTAAGGGCGCCGCGTGCGGTCACCGCGTTGATGGTCGGGGCGGCGCTGGGGCTTTCCGGAGCCGTGATGCAGGGCCTGCTGAGGAATCCATTGGCGGATCCCGGCGTGCTGGGGGTGTCGGCCTTGGCGGCGCTGGGCGCAGCCGGCGCCATCGTGCTGGGGTGGGCGGTGTTGCCCGGCGCCGTCGAAGTCGCCGCGCTGGCCGGCGCCGTTCTCGCCGGCGGCCTGCTGGTGCTGTTCTCGGCGCGGGTTCGCTCGCCCGAGGCCCTGATCCTGTTCGGCGTGGCGGTGTCCAGTTTCGCCGGCGCGGCGACGGCGCTGATCTTCAACCTGTCGCCATCCCCGATCGCCACCGCCGAGGTGATGAACTGGCTGCTGGGGTCGGTGCAGAACCGCAGCTGGTTCGATGTGGCCTGGGTCACCCCGGCGGTTCTGGCGGCGGCGGCGCTGGCGGCGCTGGCGGCGCCCGGTTTGCGGATGCTCAGCCTCGGCGAGGAGACGGCGCGGACTTCGGGCCTGCCCATGGCCCGGCTTCGGCTGCTGGCCCTGCTGGCGACGGCTCTGGCCACCGGAGCCGCGGTGGCCGTGGCCGGTGTGATCGGTTTCGTCGGCCTCGCCGCGCCGCATCTGGTGCGAAGCGCGGTGCGCGGCGATCCCGCCCGCCTGCTCCTGCCGTCCGCTCTGGCCGGCGGGCTGATGCTGGTGCTGGCCGATCTGCTGGCGCGGCTGACGCCGACCGATCAGGAGCTGAAGCTGGGTGTGTTCACGGCCCTGGTCGGCGCGCCGCTGTTCGCTCTGATCGCGTGGCGGGCGGCGCGGGAGTGGCGGCTGTGACGCCGTCGCTGCTCATGCAGGACGCCGTCGCTCGACTGGGCGGGCGCGCCGTGCTCGACGGCGCCGGTCTGCAGGTGGGCGCCGGCGAACTCGCGGCGATCGTCGGACCCAATGGCGCCGGGAAGTCCAGCGTGATCCGCGCCTTCGCGGGACTGCTTCCATTGACGGGAGGCGTCGCCCGGCTCGGAGGCGATGACGTCGCGACCTTGTCGGCGCAGGAGCGGGCGGCGCGGGCGGCCTACCTGCCCCAGGAGCGGCGCATCGCCTGGAACCTGCCGGCGATCGAGGTCGCGGCGCTGGGCGCGCCCTTCCTCGCAGCGGAAGAAGCCCTGGACCGGGCTCGACGGGCGCTCGCCGACGTCGAGGCGGCCCATCTGGCGGACCGGGGGGTGGCGGAGATGTCGGGGGGCGAGCGGGCGCGGGTGCTGCTGGCGCGGGCCCTCGCCACGGACGCCCGGGCTCTGCTCGTCGACGAACCGATCGCCGGCCTGGACCCGGACGCCCAGTTGATGGTGCTTGAGCGGCTGCGCGCCCGCGCCAACGCCGGGCAGGCGGTGCTGGCCAGCCTCCACGACCTGCCGCTGGCGGCCAGGTTCGCCGATCGGGTGGTGGTGCTGCACCATGGCCGGGTGGTCGCCGACGCCCGCCCCCTGCAGGCGCTGACGACCGAGGTCCTCCAGGCGGTGTTCGGCCTCTCGGGCCGCTGGATCGACGGACCCGACGGGCCGCTGCTGTCAGCTGGGCGCCGTCATTCCCCGCCCGTCGGATCCGTCATGGAGCCGCTGGAGACATAGGGCTGCGGGCCCGCCGGCGCGCCGCGGCGCAGGTCGCTGGACAGGGTCAGCGGCGCCGATCCTCCGTTCAGCCGGGCCTTGTAGACCGACATATTTTCCATCACCCGCATCATGTAGTTGCGCGTCTCGGTGAAGGGCGCGCATTCGATGAAGTCGACGGGGTCGACCTGGCCGCCGCGGGGATCGCCGCAGCGGGCCACCCACTGCGGCGGGCGGGCCGGACCGGCGTTGTAGGCGATCGTCGTCAGCAGCATGGACCCGCCGAAATCATTCATCAGATCCCCGAGATGGAAACTGCCCAGGGTCATGTTGAAGTCGCCGTCGTAAAGCCGCTCGTCCGAATAGGGCAGGCCCAGCTGACGCGCCACCGCCCGGCCAGTGGCCGGCACGAACTGCATCAAGCCGCGGGCGTTGGCGTGCGACCGGGCGCGCGGATCGAAGCTGGATTCCTGGCGCGTGATGGCCTGGGTGAACTCCAGCGGGGCGGCGCCCGCGACCTGCGGCGGAATCCGGATCGGGTATTGCCGCTCAGGCATCAGGAAGCCGCGCTGGCTGGCGGCGCGGCCGACCATCATGGCCGTGAAGCCTTCGCCATAGGCTCGGGACAGGTCCATCAGCAGGGCGAGCTGCGCCGCATCCGGCAGATCGTCGTCCAGCTGATAGGCGAAGACGCGGAACAGGCTGGTCTCTCCTGTCTCGCCGAGGATCCGCAGGGCGCGAACGACCTCGTTGGCTTCGAAGGCCGCGCGATCGGCCGCGGTCGGGACCGGGTCGGGGGGCAGGGTGAGGGTGGTCTGGCCGGCCTTCTCGGCCGCCAGCTGGCCGTAGAAGCTTTGGATGTGCTGCGCGCCGTTCCGGTAGAACTGGACCGCCGCCGGCGTATTGCCCCGGGCCTCCGCGGCGCGGCCCAGCCAGTACAGCGCCCGGCCTTGGGTGATCGGGGTCGAGGACGACTGTCGCAGGATCTCGAAATGGGTGCCGGCGCGGGCCGGGTCGTTCAGCTTGGTCAGGGCGACCCAGCCGGCGAAGAACTCCGCATCGACCTTGCGCTCGCCCGACGGAAAGCCGTGACCGGCCATGGAATCGTAAGCCGCCTGCCAGTTGCGGCGCTCCAGGGCGTCGAGGAAGTAGTTGCGCCGCTCGCTCCACAGCGTGTTCTGGCCCTCGGTGTGCAATGGCGCGGCCGGCAGGGCGGCCAGCAGGGCGAAGCCCTCGGACTGGCGGTTCTGCGAGCGCAGGATGCGGACCCGCTCCAGCACGACGGCCGGGTCCATCGCCTGCGACGGGCTCAGTCCGGCCACGACCGCGTCGGGACTGTAGGCGGAGCGCAGGGCCATCGCCGCCTCGGCCACCGCCCGCCGCTGCGGCGACACCATCTGCGTCATCGCCCGGGTCGCCGGGCCGTGCGGCCCCAGCAGCAGCATGTTCAGCCGCGCCTCGTGGTCGGCCTGGGTGAGCCAGCCGCCCCAGCGCGTCAGGATCCGCGTCTGCAGCGGCTCGTCGAAGGAGCGGGTGCGCCACCATTCGGTGATGAGGGCGCGGGCCTCGTCCCGGCGGCCGCGCTGTTCCAGCGCATCGGTCAGGGCGATGGCGCCCTCGGCCGTCGTCGGCGCCGAGCGGGCGAACAGGGCGAGGGCCGCGTCCGGACCCGCGTAAGCGAGGTCGAGCGCGCGTTCGGCGGCCTCGCGCCGGCTCTCGGCCCGGGGCCAGCCGGCGAAGGCGGACTGGGCGGCGGCGAGATCGCTGTACGGCAGTTGCGTCGCCGAGGTGTCGAGCAGGGCCCATTCAACCAGCTTGCGAGCGACCGGGTCGCCGATCTGCGCCGCGGTGGCGCGCGCGCCGACGACGTCGCGGGCCCGGGCCTGGGCCAGTCCCTGGCGGAAGAGGGCGGTGTCCTGATCGTTCAGGACCCGCGCCTGGACACCCTGCGGCGCCACGGCCGAATACGGCGTTTCCTGCGGAACCAGCGTTTCGGGCGCGGGGGCGAGCAGAGCCAGGGCGGCCGCGAGACTGGTTGCGATCATGCCGTGTCCGATCTCCATTCCATGACGGTTGCGGCGGCGTCGCCGGCAACCTAACCTCCCACGCTTCGCTTCGGGGCGCATCGCCCCTTTCCCACGCAGGACCATCGTTTCAATGCCCGCCCCTTTGTTCAAGGGCGTGATCACCGCCCTGATCACACCACTTCGTGACGGAAAGGTGGACGAAGCCGCCTTCAGGGCGCTGCTGGAACGCCAGATCGCGGCCGGGGTTCACGGCGTCGTGCCGATGGGCACCACGGGCGAGAGCGCCTCGCTGCATCTCGACGAGCACAAGCGCGTCGTCGAATTGTGCGTCCAGGTCGCCGCCGGCCGCACGCGGGTCATCGCCGGCGCGGGTTCGTCGGCCACTGACAAATCGATCGATCTGGTCCGCCACGCCAAGACCGTCGGCGCGGACGGCGCGCTGGTCGTCACCCCCTACTACAACCGGCCCTCGCAGGCCGGTATGGCCGCGCATTTCGAGGCCATCGCCGAGGCGGTCCAGCTGCCCGTCGTGCTCTACAACGTGCCGGGCCGCACCGGCGTGGATCTGGCCAACGAGACGGTCGCCCGGCTGGCGGCGCATCCGAACATCGTCGGCATCAAGGACGCCACCGGCGATCTGGCGCGGGTCAGCTGGATGCGGGCGAACATCCTCGACCAGCAGTTCGACCTGATTTCTGGCGACGATCCGAGCTACCTCGGCTACCACGCCCACGGCGGCGTCGGGGTGATCTCGGTGACGTCCAACGTCGCCCCGGAAGCCATGGTGGCCCTGCACGAGGCGGCCGCGGCCGGCGACTATGCCACGGCCCGCCAGTGGCAGGACCGGCTGATCGGCCTGCACAAGGGGCTGTTCCTCGACAACTCGCCGTCGCCGACGAAGTACGCCCTGGCCCGGCTCGGCTTCTGCACCGAGGAGGTGCGCCTGCCGCTGGCCCCGACCAGCGACTCCGTGAAGCCGGCGATCGACCGGGCCATGGCGGAGGCGGGCGTCGCCTGATGGCCTCCGAGAAGCCGAAGACCAAACTCATCGCCGAGAACCGCCGGGCGAAATTCGACTATTTCCTCGAGGACTACACCGAGGCCGGGATCCAGCTGCTGGGCACCGAGATCAAGGCGCTGCGCGACGGCCGGGCCAATATCGCGGAATCCTACGCGGCGGTGGAGGGGCGCGAGATCGTTCTGATCAACGCAGACATCCCGCCCTACAAACAGGCCAACCGCTTCAATCACGAGCCGCGCCGGCCGCGAAAGCTGCTGTTGCACCGCAAGCAGATCGACAAGATGATCGGCGCGGTCCAGCGCGACGGCCAGACCATCATCCCCGTCAAGCTGTACCTGAACGAGGCGGGCAAGGCGAAGCTGGAGATCGCCCTGGCCAAGGGCAAGAAGCTGCACGACAAGCGCGAGGCCACGGCGCAGCGCGACTGGCAGCGCGACAAGGCGCGGCTGATGAAGGAACGCGGCTAGAGGCCCGAGGCGACCGGTTGCGCCTCCAGCACGCCCGGCATCGAAACCGCCGCCTGATCCGCGCCCCAGGGGCCGAGCGATGGCTGCGTCCATTGCTGGATCATTAGGGCCGCGAACGCGATGACGCCCGCAACCAGCAGCGCCCAGAGCGCCGCCTTCCGCTCTTCCGGAGTGAACGCACCCCGTTCCGTCCTACGCATGACAACCTCCCAGGTCCCGCTCGATCAACGCGGGTTCGGCGACGCTGTTCCTGAGGATGGAGGCTACACCCGACGACCGCTGATTCGCGTGGCAGGGGAAACACAGTCCGGCGGCTGGGCGACCAATGTTCGATCACGTTTCGATGAGCGCCCGGGCCCGCTCAAAGATGTCCTCGAACATCTCCGGGCTGAGCCGGCCCGTGTTCGTGTTGAGCCGGGAGCAGTGGTAGCTGTTCAAGAGCACATAGGGGCCGATCTGCGCCTGGGCTCCGTGGCCAGCCGGCATGGCGCTGGCGGGTTTGCCGAGCGCCTTCAGCACGTTGCGCCGCGATACGTCGCCCAGGGTGAGGATGACCCTGAGCCGGGGCAGGGCCGCCAGCCGCGACTGCAGGAACGGCCGGCAGGTCGCCTCCTCGACCGGCAGGGGCTTGTTGCCCGGCGGGGCGCAGCGGACCGCATTGGTGATCATGCAGTCGACCAGCTCCAGGTCGTCGTCGCCGTTCGGATCGTACCGGCCGCGCGCGAAGCCGGATTTCTGCAGGGTCTCGTAGAGCAGCCAGCCGGCGTGATCGCCGGTGAACGGCCGGCCGGTGCGGTTAGCCCCGGTGCGCCCCGGTGCGAGGCCGGCGATCAGCAGGCGCGCCTGCGGGTCGCCGAACGACGGCGCCGCGCCGTTCCACCAGCCGGGGTTCTGCCGCGCATTCTCCAGCCGGTATTGGACCAGCCGCGGGCAGAGCGGGCAGTCACGCGGGGCCTCGGGCGGGTACGGCGGGATCATTGATCGAACACCCGGGCGGACGGCGAGGCGCCGGGTGTCCGCGGCCGTCCGATCTCCGGCAGCAGGTCGTTCAACTCCACGAAGGCGTCGGCCTGGCGCCTGAGCTCGTCAGCGATCTGCGGCGGCTGGCTCTTCATCGTCGAGACGACGGTGACCCGCACGCCCTTGGCCTGCACCGCCTGCACCAGCCGCCGAAAGTCGCCGTCGCCGCTGAACAGCACGACGTGATCCACGCGCGGCGCCAGCTCCAGCATGTCGACGGCGATCTCAATGTCCATATTGCCCTTGGTCCGCGAATGGCCCTGGGCGTCCGTGAACCGCTTCACCGGCTTGGTCACCACGGTGAAGCCGTTGTAGTCGAGCCAGTCGACCAGCGGCTTGATCGGCGAGAACTCTTCGCCCTCGATCACCGCCGTGAAATAATAGGCGCGAACCAGAACGCCGTTTGCGCGATACATCTCCAGCAGCCGGCTGAAGTCGAGGTCGGCGTTCAGCGCCTTGGCGGCGGAATACAGGTTGGCCCCATCGATGAAGAGGGCGATGCGCTCGGTCGGATAAGGCGTCATGGAAATCGGTCCCGAAAATATGGACGTCCCGGTCACCGTCGAAATGGACGGCGACGTCGATCTGGACGAGGCCGTCATCGTCGCGCTGGGCTGCAATGACAAGGGGGCCTGGCGGGATTGCCGCGAGGCGCTGGAGGCGGCGCTGGCCCGGTTCCGCTCCGAGGGGATTGATGTGGTGATGCGGTCGTCGTGGTGGCGTTCGGCCGCCTGGCCGGATCCGGACGAACCGCCGTTCCTGAACGGCGTGGTCGTGGTGCGCACGGCTCATGACCCGCACGGCCTGATGGCGGCCCTGGGCCGGATCGAGGAGGCCTTCGGCCGGCGGCGCGGCGCGCGGAACGCCCCGCGCACCCTCGATCTCGACCTGATCGCCTACGGCCGGCTGAGCGGCGACCTCGACGGCCTGATCCTGCCCCACCCAAGGGCGGCGGAACGGAAGTTCGTGATGGGCCCGCTGGCGGAGATCGCGCCGGAGTGGGAACATCCCGACGGCGCCCATGCGGCCGAACTGGCGGAGAGGGCGACCATCGGGCAGGACGCGGCTCCAGCGCGCTGATCGCCTCATTCCCGCCTATGCGGCGTTGCACAATGGCCTCCGACCCTATATTTTGTGCGGTTCTCCCCCGCGCTCGAGGAATTTCATGGCCCGCGTCACTGTCGAAGACTGCATCGAGAAGGTGCCGAACCGTTTTGGTCTGGTTCTGCTGGCCGGCCACCGCGCCCGCTCCATCGCCAACGGCGCGCCGCTGACCATCGATCGCGACAACGACAAGAACCCGGTCGTCGCCCTGCGCGAACTGGCGGAAGACACCGTCAGCCCGGACGAACTGCAGGAAAACATCGTCGTCACCCTGCAGCGCGTCGATGAGCGTACCGAAGCCGAGGACGAGGCCGAGGTCGTGGCCCTGCTGGCCGAGCCGCAGCACATGAACATGGCGGAAGCCGAGCTGATCCGCGCGCTGCAAAGCGATCGCGACGGCGGCCAGGAGGAGCGGTACTGACGGCCGAACCCGCCAAAGGTATCACCATCCTGCCGGCGCGGACCTCGCAGCCCGCGCCGTCTCTCAAAGCTGCCAATCTCAACGACCCGGAGAACGACCGCTCCGCGGCCGAAGCGCCCGAGCCCTCGCGCGCCCGGGTGCTGCGGCAATTCGAGCTGGTCGAGGCCGTCCGGGCCTATGACCCGACCGCCGACGAGGGGCTTCTGAACCGCGCCTACGTCTATGCGATGAAGATGCACGGCTCGCAGCTGCGGGCCTCGGGCGACCCCTATTTCGCGCATCCGATCCAGGTCGCCGGCATCCTGACCGACTACCGGCTCGACACCGCCACCATCGTCACCGCCCTGCTGCACGACGTGGTCGAGGACACCTCGGCCACCCGGGACGATATCGCCGACATGTTCGGCGAGGAGATCGCCTCGCTGGTCGAGGGCGTCACCAAGCTGTCGCGGCTGGAGCTCCAGGCCGAGCACACGCGTCAGGCCGAGAACCTGCGCAAATTCATCCTCGCCATCTCGCGGGACGTGCGGGTGCTGCTGGTCAAGCTGGCCGACCGTCTGCACAACATGCGGACGCTGAAGCATGTGAAGCCGGAGAAGCGCGAGCGGATCAGCCGCGAGACGCTCGAGGTCTATGCGCCGCTGGGCCGGTCGATCGGCATCCACTCGATCGCATCCGAACTGGAAGAACTGGCCTTCGAACACCTGAACCCGACCGCGCGCACCGCCATCGAGCGCCGGCTGGAGGCGCTGAAGCTCGAGCACGGCCGGGCCATCGACGGCGTCGCCCGCGAGGTCGAGCGGGTGCTGGAGGAGGCCGGCGTCCACGCCCGCGTGTTCGGCCGCCAGAAGACGCCGTATTCGATCTGGCGCAAGCTGCAGCGCAAGTCGGTCGGCTTCTCGTCCCTGTCGGACATCTACGGCTTCCGCGTCATCGTCGACGCCGAGGACGACTGCTACCGCGCCCTGGGCGTGATCCACCGCGCCTGGCCGATGGTGCCGGAGCGGTTCAAGGACTTCATCTCGACGCCGAAGTCGAACAACTACCGCTCCCTGCATACGACGGTGGTCGGCCCGTCAGGGCTGCGCATCGAGATGCAGATCCGCACCGACGCCATGGACCGCGTGGCCGAGGACGGGGTGGCGGCGCACTGGGCCTACAAGAACCAGTCCTACGGTTTCGACAAGGAGGCCATGGAGAAGGACGGCGGGCGCGACCCGCTGCAGAACCTGCGCCACCTCGTACAGGTGATCGAGCACGGCGAGGGCGGCGAGGACTGGGTCGAGCACGCCAAGCTCGAGATGTATCTGGACCAGGTGTTCGTGTTCACGCCCAAAGGGGCGCTGATCACCCTCCCGCGCGGCGGCATGCCGCTGGACTTCGCCTACGCCGTGCACACCGAGGTCGGGGACACCGCCGTCGGGGCCAAGATCAACGGCGAGCTGAAGCCGATGCGGACCCAGCTTCAGAACGGCGACGTGGTCGAGATCGTGCGCGGCGCCAAGCGGGAAATCCCCGTCGACTGGCGCTCGCTGACCGTCACCGGCCGGGCCCGATCGGCCATCCGACGCCACATCCGCACCTCCGAGCGGGGCGAGTTCCAGAAGCTGGGCCGCGCCACCCTCGAGCAGACCCTGACCCGCGCCGGCAAGGCCGACGCCGAGGTCACCCTGCGCCCGGCTCTGGAGCAGCTCGGCTTCGCCCACGACGACGACCTGTACGAGGCTGTGGGACGCGGCCGGGTGTCGGCGGCCAAGGTCGGTGAAATCCTGTTCCCGGCCCTGAAGGGACGGCTTAAGGCGGGGCCGGACCGCAAGCGGATCGGCGACGAGCAGGGCCGCCTGTTCGTGCGCGGAGGCGGACTCACCCCGGGCGTCAGCGTTCACTTCGGCCACTGCTGCTCGCCGGTGCCGGGCGACCGCATCGTCGGCATCCTCGAGCCCGAGTCCGGCCTGACCGTGCATACTATCGACTGCCAGCGGCTGGAGGAGTTCGCCGACGACGACTCGGTCTGGCAAGACCTGCAGTGGACTCCACAGGCCGAGCAGGGGGCCGTCGCCTCGGCCCGCATCCGGGCCACGATCAAGAACGCGCCGGGCGTGCTCGGCCAGGTGGCGACCATCATCGGCGAGGCCGGCGGCAACATCCTCAACCTGGTGATGAGCCACCGCCAGCAGGATTTCTTCGACGTCGACATCGACATGGAGGTCGAGGACGCCAAGCACGCCACCGCCATCATGGCCGCCCTGCGCACGAACCCGTCGGTCGATACGGTCGAGCGGGCGCGGGGCTGATCCGGTTGGCGACGGTCCATTTCGTCAGGCCGTCCGACGGCAGGCGGCGCTACGTCAGCGGCCGCTGGCGGGTCTGGGGCGTCCTGTTCGGCGTTCCCGCCATGCTGTTCGCCGGTCTCTGGCTGCACGCCCTCATCGCGGCGATCGCCTCCATCGCGATCGGCTTTGCGACCGAGTTCGCCACAGGCCTGCGCGAGGGCGATCCCAACTACCTGATGACCTATGTGCCCGGCTGGATCGTCGTAATGGTCTATGGCGGCTTTATCCCGAGGCTCCGCATCCGTAAGTACGAGCGGCTTGGATGGAAGCGAGTCGAGCCCGCCGATGAATTCGAATGACGTCCTGACCGAGTTCCGCGACGCGGGCGCCCTGCGCGAGGGGCATTTCGTGCTGTCCTCGGGCCTGCACAGCCCCGTCTTCCTGCAGAAGAACCTCGTGTTCATGGACGCGGCGCGCTGCGCCCGCCTGTGCAAGGCGCTGGCGGAGAAGATCACAGCGGTCGCCGGCCCCGTGGACGTGGCCATTTCGCCGGCGGTCGGCGGCATCATCCCTGGCTATGAGACCGCCCGCTGGCTGGGCGTGCCGTCGATGTACGTCGAGCGCGAGGGCGGCGAGTTCCGGCTGCGCCGCGGCTTCCACGTCGAGCCGGGCCAGAAGGTGGTCATGGTCGAGGACATCGTCACCACCGGCCTGAGCTCGCGCGAGTGCATCGCGGCGATCCGCGCGGCGGGCGGCGACGTCGTCGCGGCGGCCTGCATCGTCGATCGCTCGGGCGGCCGGGCCGATGTCGGCGTGCCGTTGGTGGCGCTGGCTACGCTGGACGTCCCCGCCTACGCCGCCGACGCCCTGCCACCGGAACTCGCCGCCCTGCCGGTCGAAGATCCCGGCAGCCGGCGACTGGCGAAATAAGGAGGCGCGCGGTGGTCTCGCCCGTCCGGCTCGGCGTCAACATCGACCACGTGGCGACGGTGCGGAACGCGCGCGGTGGCGTCCATCCCGACCCGGTCCGGGCCGCCCGCGAGGCGCTTGCCGCCGGGGCCGACGGCATCACCGCCCACCTGCGCGAGGACCGGCGGCACATTACCGACACCGATATCGAGGCGCTGAGCGAACTCTGCGCCGTCGCGGGCCGGCCGCTGAACCTCGAGATGGCCGTCACCGACGAGATGCTGACCATCGCCCTGCGCCACCGCCCGCACGCCGCCTGCCTGGTGCCGGAGCGTCGCGAGGAGGTGACCACGGAGGGCGGTCTCGCCGTCGCCGGTCACGAGGCGCGGATCGCGCCGGTGGCGAAGGCCCTGACCGGAACGGGCGTGCGGGTCTCCCTGTTCATCGAGCCGGCGCTGGAGCAGGTCGAGGCCGCCCGCGCCGTCGGCGCCCAGGTCGTCGAATTCCACACCGGCCGCTACTGCCATCTGTCGGGCGACGCGCGCGCGGTCGAGTTCGCCAGGCTGCAGGCCGCCGCGAGCCGCGCCGCCGACCTCGGCCTCGAGGTCCACGCCGGCCATGGGCTGGACTACGGGACGGCGGCCGACATGCTGGCCATTCCGGAGGTCCGCGAACTGAATATAGGCCATTTCCTGATAGGGGAAGCCGTGTTCGTCGGCCTGACCACGGCCATCCGCCGCATGCGCGCGGCGATGGACGCGGCCCAGGACTTTCCCCGGTGATCGTCGGCGTCGGCGCCGACCTGTGCGACATCCGGCGCATCCAGAAGTCGCTGGATCGCTATGGCGACCGCTTCAAACAGCGCTGCTTCACCGAACTGGAGCGGACCCGTTCGGACCGCAAGCCGGACGCGGCGTGGAGCTACGCCAAGCGGTTCGCGGCCAAGGAAGCCTGCGCCAAGGCGCTGGGCACCGGGATGAGACGGGACGTGTACTGGCGCGACATGGGTGTGGCGAATCTGCCCTCGGGCCAGCCGACCCTGCACCTGACCGGCCACGCCGCCGAACACCTGGCGCGTCTGACGCCGGCCGGCCATGAGGCGCGGATCCACCTGACGCTGAGCGACGAACACCCGTACGCACTCGCCTTCGTGGTGATCGAAGCCTTGCCGAGGGCTTAATCACGTTATACCGCTTTTGCCGCTGAAAGACCGCGGACAGCGGCTGGGGGACAGGGTCCATATGAGCGACGAGAACAAGCCGCACGACGAGCATGGCCACGACGCCGGTCATGGCCACGAGTCGCCCCCTGAGCCCGCCCACGCGGCGCCCGACGCGCATGACGATGCGCATGCGCCGGCCGCGGACGCCCATGGCCATGACGAGCACGGGCACGAAGAACACGGCCACGCGGATGCGGCCCATCACGACGATCATGACGCCGGGGCCGTTCCGCACGCCCATGACGAGCCCGCGCACGACAGCCATCCCGCCGCTGACGCCGATGCGACCGCGCATGGCGATCACGGCCATGAAGACCACGCCGCGCACGACGCGCATCTGACGCCCGCCGACGCCACCGTCGCGGCCGGCGCCGCCGGAGCCGTCGGAGCCGCGGCCGCGGCCTCATCGAAACAGCCGGTGTGGAGCGACGCCGGCGACGCCCCGTTCGAGGACATCGACGCCACGCCCGTCTATGCGCGCGGCAAGAAGGGCCGCCGCAAGGGCCGGTCAGGCGGCAACGAGACCTTCGAGATCGTCAAGACGATCTTCTTCGCCCTGCTGATCGCCTTCGTTCTGCGGGTGCTGCTGTTCCAGCCCTTCACCATCCCGTCCGCCTCGATGGAGCCCAACCTCTACGAAGGCGACTACATCGTCGTCTCCAAGTGGAGCTACGGCTATTCGAAGCACGCCATCCCGTTCAGCCCGCCGGTGTTCGAGGGCCGCATCTTCGCGCAGGAGCCGAAGCGCGGCGACATCGTCGTCTTCAAGCTGCCGCGCGACAACCGTACCGACTACATCAAGCGCCTCATCGGCCTGCCCGGCGACGAGGTTCAGATGGTCAACAACGTCCTGCACATCAACGGCCAGCCGGTACGCGACGTGGTCATCAGCGAGGCGGACGCGACCAACATGTACGGCATGCCGATCATCAAGGCGCGCGAGACCCTGCCCGAGGGCAAGACCTTCACCATTCAGGATTACGGCCCCGGCAACGCCGCCGACGACACCCCGGTGTTCCAGGTGCCCGAAGGCCACTATTTCATGATGGGCGACAACCGCGACAACTCGGTCGACAGCCGCTTCGACGAGCCTGCCGGCGGCGTCGGCCTGGTGCCGGCCGAGAACCTGATCGGCAAGGCCGAGATCATCCTGTTCTCGTGGTCGCCCGGCGCCTCGCTGTGGAATCCGGTCAGCTGGTTCTCAAAGGTGCGTCCGAGCCGGTTCTTCACCGTCCTGAACTGATGGGCGACCGGCGGGCCGAAGCGGTCGCGGCGCTGGCGCGCAACCTCGGTCACGACTTCCGCGATCCGTCCCTGCTCGATCAGGCCCTGACGCACGCCAGCGTGGGGGAGGGGGCCGGGCGCGACGCCCGCGGCCGGCTGTTCCTCGACAACCAGCGCATGGAGTTCCTCGGCGACCGGGTGCTCGGCCTGCTGGTCGCCGACCGGCTGATGCGGGACCTGCCGGCCGCCGACGAGGGCGAGATGTCGTCCCGCCTCCACGCCCTCGTCGACAAGGCGACCTGCGCCCGCATCGCGGAGGCGCTGGGAGTCGGCGACGCCATGCGGCTGTCGCCCGGCGAGGCGAAGCAGGGCGGCCGCCGCCGCGAAGGCATGCTCGGCGACGCCATGGAGGCGATCCTGGCCGCCGTCTGGCTGGACGGAGGCATGGAGGCCGCCCGCTCCCTGTTCGAGCGTGTCTGGGCCGCCGAACTGGCCGCTCCGCCGTGCAAGTCGCTGACCAATCCGAAATCGGCCCTGCAGGAGTGGGCGCTGGGTCAGGGAAAGCCGCTGCCGACCTACCGCATCGTCGACCGCACCGGCTCCGATCACGCCCCGACATTCACCGTCGAAGCCAGCGTAGCCGGATATCCGCCCTTGACCGCACAGGGCCGTTCGCGTCAGGACGCGGAGAAGGCGGCCGCCATCGGCCTGCTGCAGCGTGAAGGCGTGATTTGACCGATCAACAGAACCAGCGAGCCGGCTTCGCCGCCATCATCGGCGCGCCCAACGCGGGCAAGTCCACGCTGGTCAACCGCCTGACCGGGACCAAGGTCTCGATCGTCACCCAGAAGGTCCAGACCACCCGCTTCCCCGTGCGCGGCATCGCCATGGAGGGCGACGCCCAGATCGTGCTGGTCGACACGCCCGGGATCTTCACGCCGCGCCGTCGTCTGGACCGGGCCATGGTCGCCTCGGCCTGGGGCGGGGCGGACGACGCTGACGTCGTGGTCCATCTGGTCGACGCGGCCTCCCACATCGCCGCTGAGGGCAAGGAAGGGACGGCCGCGGACCGCCGCTCGGCCGAGGACACCGAAACCATCATCGCCGCCCTGAAGGCCGCGGGAAAACAGGTCATCCTGGCCCTGAACAAGATCGACGGCATGCGCCGCGACACCCTGCTGGCCCTGTCGCAGCGCCTGTTCGAGACCGGCGCCTATTCCGAGGTCTATATGATCTCGGCGCTCAGCGGCGACGGCGTCGACGACCTCAAGAAGCGTCTCGCCCGCTCGATGCCGGAAGGCCCCTGGCTCTATCCCGAGGACCAGTCCGCCGACGTTCCGATGCGGGTCCTGGCGGCCGAGATCACGCGCGAGAAGGTCTATCTGCGCGTCCACGAGGAACTGCCCTATTCGGCGGCGGTCGAGACGACCTCGTTCGAGGACCGGCCCGACGGCTCGGCCCGCATCGAGCAGACCATCTACGTCGAGCGCGAGAGCCAGCGGCCGATCGTGCTCGGCAAGGGCGGCCAGACCCTGAAATGGATCGGCCAGAAGGCCCGCGAGGAGCTGACCGAGCTTCTCGACCGCCCGGTCCACCTGTTCCTGACGGTCAAGGTCGACCCGAAATGGCAGGACAGCCGCGCCCTCTACGCCCAGTTCGGGCTGGAATACGACGTCTAGGCCGTTGTTCCACGTTCCCCGACACAGCGGCGGTCATCCCCGGCTGGCGATGGCCTTCCTGGCTGTGCTGTTCGTCGTCGCCGCCGGCCTGATCGCCTGGGCGACAGTGCGGCCGCTGCCCGAAGCCGCTCCGCCCGAGCCGATGCCGCCCCGGCCGCCGCTGGTCGTGGTGCAGGACCTGCCACAGCTGACCGAACAGCTCGAGCGCTGGGGCGGTTCGGGCGCCTTCACGGGCGGGGTGCTGGTCGCGAAGGGCGATCAGGTGCTGTTCCGCCAGGTCTACGGTTACGCCGACCGCAGCCTGGGTAAACCGCTGGAGCTGGACTCCCGCTTCCGCCTGGCCTCGGTCAGCAAGCAGTTCACGGCCGCCGCCATTCTGCGCCTGCAGGACGAGGGGGTTCTGTCGGTCGACGATCCGGTGTGCCGATGGATCGATCCGTGCCCCGCCGCCTGGGCGCCGATCCGGCTGCACCACCTGCTGTCCCACACCTCGGGCATCCCGGACCTGATGGCCCGCCCCGGCTGGGGCGTCCGCCGGACCGCGCTCGCCACGCCAGATGAATTGACAGATGATTCAGCCCGGTATGGCCTCCAGTTCCCGCCGGGTACGAAGGTTCGCTACAACAACGCCGGCTACAACCTGCTCGGCTACGTGGTCCAGAGGGCCAGCGGCCTGCCGCTGCGGGACTATCTGCGCGACGCCTTCTTCGTGCCGCTGGGCATGGCCGACACCGGCTACGAGGACGACATGTCGGGCGTGGTCATGGGCTACGCCAATCTCGCGGGCGGGCCGACGCCGCAGCCGAACCACAACGTCAGCATCATCTTCGGAGCCGGCGCCCTGTATTCGACGCTGGACGACCTGCTGGTCTGGCAGCGCGCCCTGCACGGCGGGACGCTGCTGAGCGCCGAGAGCTATGCGCAGATGATCGCAGACCATGCGCCGGCCGACACGCCGGACGAGCGCGGCCGCCCGCGGCGCGACTGGGGCTACGGCCTGTTCGCCAACAGCCTCGGCCGCCGCGTCCGCCCCGACTTCCTCGATCGCCAGATCTACCACACCGGCAGCTGGTCGGGGTTCCGCAACCTGGTCGCATACCAGCCGGACGAGGACGTCACCGTGATCGTGCTGTCCAACAACTACCACCAGCGCGAGGCGGTCTTCCTGCTCTCGCAGCAGGGCATGGCCGAGGCGCTGGGGCGGCCGTTCCCGACCGCCATGGCGCGCTGACGCCTCAGCTCTCCCGCGCCCAGCGTTCGCGCCGTGCCAGCTCGGCCTGACCCGGATTGTCGTCGCCGAACGATCCGGTGGGCACGTCCCCGTCGCGGCGGTACGTGCCGACGATGACGCCGGCGGCCGTCGCCTCGCTGTTCACCAGCGTCCAGGCGTGCGGGAGCGAACCCTCGTCGAACAGCCGCTTGCCCCGGCCCAGCACGATGGGGAAGGTCAGGATCGTCAGCTGGTCGATCAGGTCGTGGGCCAGCAGCGTGTGAATGACCTCGCTCGAGCCCTGGATCAGCAGGTCGCGCCCCGCGGTCGCCTTCAACGCCCGCACCGACGCGGCCAGATCGCCTTCCAGCCTGTGGCTGTGGGCCCAGTTCAGCGGCGTTTCGGGACCGGCGGCGACGTATTTGTTGACGGCGTTGAATGTGCGGCCGATCTCGTCGTCCTGATGCGGCCAGTGGGCGGCGAAGATCTCATAGGTGCGACGGCCGAGGAGCAGGTCGTAGTCCTCGCCCATCGCCTGACCCATCAACTCGCCCAACCTCTCGTCGAAGTGGGGGAAGACCCAGCCGCCGAACCTGAACCCGCCGCCCGGATCCTCCTCGGGACCGCCGGGCGCCTGCATGACGCCGTCCAGAGAGACGAAGGTGGCGGTTCTGATCTTGCGCATCGCCGGCCTCACTCGCTTCCGGGGATGTCGTCGAACAGGCCGCCCGGCGACGGGCGGGTCTGGTCGTCGAGGAAGGGCAGGATCATCGCCGCCAGCAGGGCCGGGTCGCCGAACACGTCGACGTGCGAACTCGCCGGCAGGATGGCGAGGCGCGCCGGGGGCGCCTCGGTCAGGAAGGGCTGGGAGGCCCGCGCCGTGTCGCCGCCGCCGCGCAGACGGTACAGCTCGACCGCGTGTTCCGGCCGCACGATGTCGTGGTCGCCGATAATGATGAAGGTGGGCGAGGTCAGGGCGCGGATCTGCTCCGCCGGCCAGTCCTGGCCCTGATCCATGACCTTGATCTTGTTCACCACCGAGGCGAAGGCGTCCGGGTTGGGCGACAGACGCTTGAACTCGGCCTCCATCGGCGTGCCGGCGAAGATCTCGGGCGTAATGCCGGCCATCATCTGGGTGAAGCCGGGCAGGTTGCCCGCCTCGTTGAAGCTGACGGAGGCGACCACCAGGTGGTCGACCCTCTCCGGGTGACGCAGCGCCAGCTGCAGGGCCGCGCCTGCGCCCATGGAATAGCCGACCACATCGGCCTTCTGCACGCCGGCGTCGGCCAGCACGGCCGCGGCGTCGTCCGCCAGATTCTCATAGGTGATCGGGCCGGGCAGGTCGCCGGTCCGGGCGTGGCCGCGCTGGTCGACGACGATCAGGGGCCGGTCCGTCATCAGGTCGGTCAGCGGCTTCATCGAGTCCGACGACATGAAGGCGCCATGCAGGATCAGCACCGGCCTCTTGCCGGAGGTCAGGTCGCCGTGGAGGAAGTAGCGCACCTCGCCGCCCTCGACGGTCGCCGAATCCGCGCGCGGGCCGGCTTGCGCCGCCTGCGCCACAACGGCGGCGGAGGAGGGGATTCCGGCCTCGGCGGAGGTCGCCATGGTGGCGGCCGCCAGCACGGAGGCTGCGGCGAGAACGGCGAAACGGTGGGTCGACTGGAGGCTCATCGGGCCTTCTCCCTTTTCAGGTCCTTGGTGGGATCGCCGAACTCGGCGTTCAGTTCGATGGCGGCGCGGGTCAGGGCGGCGACCGTCTCCGGATCAACCGCATCGCCCTCCGCGAGGCTGAGGGTGGCCATTTCATACTGGCCGCCCGCCTTCAGACGCGGCTCCAGTTCGCGGAGCCTCTGACCGCGCCAGAAGCCGAGCAGTACGCGCCGGCCCTCGGCCCGGATCAGCAAGGCCGGGCCGTTCGAAAGGTAGACGAGGTGACCCCATTTGATCACCTCCATGGGGCCGCCGACGGTGCGGACGGCGGCGCGAAGGGCCTCGAACCGCTTGCGCCGCCAGCCGTCGAGACCAGCCGCATAGGCGTCGGGATTCGCCGCGGCCGCTCCCTTTTCCATCTCAGCCTCCCGCGGCCGTCACGGCGCGGATGTGCGCCGCCAGCTTGTCGAGGCTCTGGCTCCAGCCCATTTCCATGCCGCTGAGCGGACCGATCGCATCCTCGCGCGCTTCCAGCACCTCGGCGCTGAAATGCTGGATGGTGCGGCCGTCAACCTCCTCGAACCGCACCGTCTGCTCGACCGCGAACCAGGTCGAGCCATCCGGAAGATTGATCCAGGTCTGCATCACCAGTCGCTCGGGCTCGTCGAGGGAGACGAACCGGCCGTCGAACGGGTGGTCCTGCCCGTCCGGCGCTCGCATCACCATGTGAATGGCGCCGCCGGGGCGTACGTCCATCTGCACGACGGGCGTGGTGAAATGCTCCGGACTGAACCACGCTGCGACATGGGCCGGGTCGGTCCACATCTTCCAGACCAGGGCGCGCGGGGCGTCGAAGGTCCGGACGATGCTGAGCGTCCTGAGCTGCTCGGGAATGGCTGCGGCGACAGTCACGGGACCTTCTCCGCCGGCCCACGCCGGAACGGGAACAGGGCGCGCAGGGCCGGATCCCGCAGCCACAGGCCGCCCCACATGAACAGGCCGAGGTAGATCGAGAACAGCACGTGGCTGAACAGCGGGCTTTCGGCCCGGATCTGCGTCGCCATCGCCCCGCCGAGCAGGCCGGTGAACAGCACGGCGCCGAGCAGGCTGGTGCGCGGGATCAGGTAGAGGATCAGGAAGCCCAGCTCCATCAGCCCGATCATCAGCACATGGCCGGAGGGCCAGCCCAGCTGGGCCATGGTCTCCTCGGCGATCGGCATGCCGCTCAGTTTCGGAAAGGCCGAGGCGCCGAGGATGAACAGGGCGAACAGGCCTGTCAGAACGCGGCCGGTCCAGATCATGGGCGAGGCCTTCACGACGCGGGCTTCCAGTCGGCCGACGGCATGGTGTTGACCATCCACGGCACGCCAAACTTGTCCGTCAAGGATCCGAAGCCCGGAGACCAGAAGGTCTCGGCGAAGGGCATGCCGACCCGGCCGCCCTCGGACAGGGCATCGAACCAGCGCCGGGCGTCGGTCGTGTTGTCGGCGTGCAGGGTGACGTCGAAACCGTTCTTGGGCTTGTCGACGTTGGGCGCCCATTCGACGTCCATATCCGCGCCCATGATCGCCTGGTCGCCGACCTGCAGCCAGCAGTGCATCAGCCAGTCCTTGTACTGCTCGCCCACCGGCATGTCGGGCGGGCCGTCGCCGTAGGGCATGGCGGCGGTGATCTCGCCGCCCAGCACTTTTGCGTAGAACTCGAAGGCCTCGCGGCACTGGCCGCGGAAGCTGAGGCTGGTCACGATCTTCATGGTCTTCGCTCCGTGAGCAGGTTGAACTGAACGCGTGACGCCGTCGGCGCCGTTACTGATCCGCGCCTCCGGCCGCCAGGAAGGCTTCCAGCCGCTCGAAGGTGCTGGTCCAGCCATGCCTGTGGCCGACGAGGCTCTGTTCCGACTTCAGGCCTTCGTGGGTGAAGTCCATCAGGGTGCCGCCGCCCGGCGCGTCGCTGAGCTGAACCGTGACGAGGGTTTCGACGGGAGGGCCGTCCTCGTGGGACTCGTCCCACTTGAAGGTGAAGACCAGCCGCTCCTCGGGCACGATCTCCCGGTAGACGCCGCCCTGCCAAAGGTCCTGTCCGGTCTGCGGCGAGCGCAGGCAGGCCCGCCATGCGCCACCGACCCTGAGGTCCTGCGAGGCGCTGACCGCCGGCCATTCGACCGGACCCAGCCAGAGCACCATGACCTCGGGGTTGGTCCAGGCCCGCCACACCAGCGCCCGCGGCGCGTCGAAGAAGCGCTGCATCTGCAGGGTGGGACGGATGGCCAGATCTTCTACCAGGGTCATCGGGCGGGCTCTTCAGCGGGTCCGGTCGCGGCCGGGGAGGGTCAGTTGGGCTTCTTCAGCAGCTCGGCCAGCTGGTCGGCGCACTGGCCCCAGCCTTCATGGAAACCCATGGCCTCGTGCTGCTTCATCGTCTCGGCGTTCCAGTGGCGCGCCGTGGCGACGTAGTCGGTCTTGCCGTCCTCGCGCGGCGTCAGCTCGACCGTGGCCACCATGAAAGGCTGTCCGGCCGGCTCCCAGTCGGGCGTCAGGGCGTCGGTCGTGATCCAGCGGCGGTTCGGCTCGACCGCGAGAAAGATTCCGCTGTTGGGGAAGCGCTCGCCGTCCGGTCCGTGCATGACGAAGTTGAACACGCCGCCGGGACGCGGATCGACCTGCACGTCCGAGATCGTCCACGGCCTGGGCGCGAACCACTGCTGCAGCAGTTCCGGCGTCGTCCACGCCTTCCAGATCTGCTCCGGCGTGGCGTCGATGACGCGGCGCAGGACGAGGGCGTGCTGGTGGGCCACGCCGTCGGTGTTGCAGGGATTGGTTTCAGTTTCTTGGGCCATTGGGGTCCCCTTTCTGGATTTTCTTCAGGTAGGCGTCGAGGCGGTCGAAGCTGGCGTCCCAGTAGCGGCGGTAGTGCTCCAGCCACTCGGCGATGCCCTTGAGGCCCATGGGTTCGAGCCGGGCGGGGCGCCATTGCGCCTCGCGGCCCCGGCTGATCAGCCCGGCCTTTTCCAGCACCTTCAGATGCTTCGACACGGCCGGCAGGCTCATGTCGAACGGTTCGGCCAGATCGTTGACGCTGGCCTCGCCCTCGCACAGCCGCGCCAGAATGGCCCGACGGGTCGGATCGGCGAGGGCGGCGAACTTGGCGCTGAGGGGATCGGTTTCCATGGTCACGCTTCGTATCTAACTGACAGGTTAAATGAACCCGCCGTATCGCGTTGTCAACCGTCTGGTTAAATAAAATGCAGCGGCCGTCGCTTCCGCCACGCGCGGGGCTGGTCTAGCACTGGTCCGTCACATCGGGAGGACGCCGTAATGCTCGCACTCGTCGCCGCACTGGCCCTGGTCGCCGCGCCCATCGAAACGCCCGAGGAGGAGGCGGCGGCCACCATCGACGCCCTGCACGCGGCCGCCTCGCGCGCCGACGGGCCGGCCTATTTCGACCTGTTCACGCCGGACGCCCGCTTCATCGGCACCGACGCCACGGAGCGGTGGACGCTGACGGAGTTCCGCGCCTACGCCGAGCCGTATTTCGCACGCGGGCAGGGCTGGACCTACACCCCGGTCGAGCGGACGGTGACGGTGGCGCCGATCCAGTGCGGCTGCATCGCCTGGTTCGACGAGGTGCTGGACAGCCGGAGCTACGGCGTCACGCGTGGCTCAGGCGTGCTGCGCAAGACCCGCTCGGGCTGGAAGATCGAGCAGTACGTCCTCAGCTTCGCCGTGCCCAACGAGCGGGCGCGCGCGGTGGTGGAGACGATCGCCGCGGAATGATCGCCGGCTCTGTCCGCCTCAGTCCCGGATGGCCGCCTCGATGACGCGGTCGATGCCCGCATTGGTCGCCTGGTCCAGGGTGGCGATCTCGGCGTAGAGCTGGTCGTGCTCGCTCGAGGCCGCCCTGCGGTCGCGACCGATCCGGTTCAGCTGGTTGAGCAGGGGCATGCTGGACACCGTCCCGCCGCCGTAGCCGTTCGGCCGCCAGCGGCCGCGGTTGGCGTAAAGCAGGTTCACCTCCTCCTCGCTGAGGGCGACCAGCCGGTCGTGCACCGCCCAGACCTTCTCCATCAGGGCCTTGCGCTCCACCTGGGCCGTGTCGAAACGGACGAGGACGGCTTCGCGGTCGGCCTCGTCGGCGATGACGTCCGCCAGCGCGGCGCGCGCCTCGGCCTGGCCCTTGTCGTAGTCGCCGCGAGCGGCGGCCAGCAGGTCCTTGTGCCCGGCGATGGCCTTGCGCGCCTGCTCCAGACCCCCGGAGGAGCGGAGCACCTCGATGCCGAAGCCCTGGTGCCGGGCGAGCAGATGCATCCGGCGATAGAAGTCCGTCTCGGAGCGGCGGGCCGCGATCCGCGCATCCGACACCGCCTCCTTGAGCCGCATCTCGTAGCCGGCCCGATCGGCTTCCATGCCGTTGGCCACGCTCATCGGGGCCGCGCCCAGCGCCGCCGCCAGCATCAGCCAGCCGCTCCACTTCAGGGCGCCGTCACGTCCGGCCGGCGACAGGAAGACCCCGTTCAGCAGTGCGCCGACCCCGGCGCCGATGGCCAGCGCCGGGATGATGATGTTCGACGCGGTCTTGACCCAGACCACCGCCCGTCCGCCCGAGGTGCCGTCGCCCAGCAGCACGCCGCTGGCGTAGAGGCTGACCAGCGCGCCACCAGCGACCGCGATGGCCAGGGCGGCGGCCAGGAAGGGCCAGAGCGGCGCCTTCGACTGCCAGGTGGCGCGGCGCCGGCTGGTGAATTTATCCATGAACGCCCCCGGCGCGACACGCGAACGATGCCGAACGCTAACGCAGAGGTTGGCTGGGGCGCAAGCCGCTGGCGTGGCTGCTCCCTGCGTTCTAGGTCTGCCCGATGGAATTCACCGACGACGCCTTCGTCCTCTCGGCCCGTGCGCACGGCGACACCGGCGTGGTCGTCGAGCTGCTGACCGAGGGGCACGGCCGGCGCGCCGCCTATGTCGCCGGCGGGGCGTCGCGCAAGATGAAGCCCTTCCTGCAGCCCGGCGCCCGCGTCGTCGCCGACTATCGCGCCCGGACCTCGGACCATCTCGGTTCGGCGCGTCTGGAGCCGGTGGGGGAGGGGCCCAGCGCCCTCTTCGACGACCCGCTGGCCCTGACCGGCCTCGCGGCCGCCGCCGCGGTGGCGCAGGGCGCCCTGCCCGAGCGGGAGCCGCATCCTGGCGCCTTTCACGCCTTCGAGGCGCTGATGGCCGCCTTCGCCCTTCCCGATGTCTGGCCGGCCATCTTCGTGCGCTTCGAGGCCGGCCTGCTGGAAGATCTCGGCTTCGGCCTCGACCTGTCGCGCTGCGCCGTCACCGGGACCATGGACGATCTCGTCTGGGTCAGCCCGCGCACCGGCCGCGCCGTCAGCCGGCAGGCGGGCCAGCCCTATGCCGACAAGCTGCTGGATCTGCCGCCCTTCATGCTCGGCGCCCAGGCCGGACTGGGGGAGGGCGACGTCGGCGCGGGGCTCGGCCTGACGGGTCATTTCCTCGAGCAGTTCGTCTTCCACCCGCTCGACCGACCGCTGCCGCCCGCGCGGGTGTGGATGATCGACAAGCTGCGCGAGGCGGGGCGGCTTTAGGCGCTAGACTCCGGGGTTCAGATTGCCGATTCGGACCCCATGACCGTTCACACCCCGCCGCCCGAGGGCGGACGCATCATCGACGAACCCATGAGCGAGGCGCTGTCGCGGCGCTACCTCGCCTATGCGCTGTCGACCATCACCAACCGGGCTCTTCCGGACGTACGTGACGGCTTCAAGCCGGTGCACCGGCGCATCATGTACGCCATGCACCAGATGCGGCTGAACCCGCAGGCGGCGGCGCGGAAATGCGCCAAGGTCGTCGGCGAGGTCATGGGCGGCTATCACCCGCACGGCGACGCCTCGATCTACGACGCCCTGGTGCGTCTGGCGCAGGACTTCTCGCAGCGCTATCCGCTGGTCGACGGTCAGGGCAATTTCGGCAACATCGACGGCGATAGCGCCGCGGCCATGCGCTACACCGAGTGCAAGCTGACGCCGGCCGCCGTGCTGCTGATGGACGGCATCGACCAGCACGCCGTCGATTTCCGCCCCACCTATGACGACCAGGACGAGGAGCCGGTCGTTCTGCCCGCCGGCTTCCCCAACCTGCTGGCCAACGGCTCGTCGGGCATCGCCGTCGGCATGGCCACCTCGATCCCGCCGCACAACGTCGGCGAACTGATCGACGCCTGCCATCTGCTCCTCGAGCGGCCCGAGGCGACCACCGAGGAACTGGCCCAGATCGTCCCCGGCCCCGACTTCCCCACCGGCGGCGTCGCCGTCGAGGGCCACGGCTCGATCCTCGACGCCTATGAGACCGGCCGGGGCGGGGTGCGCCTCCGCGCCCGCTGGGAGACCGAGGATCTGGGCCGCGGCGTCTGGCGCATCGTCGTCACCGAGATGCCGTATCAGGTGCAGAAGTCGAAGCTGATCGCCGACCTCGCCGACCTGATCGAGAACAAGAAGGCGCCGCTGCTGGCCGACGTCCGCGACGAGTCGGCCGAGGACATCCGGCTGGTGCTGGAGCCGAAGTCGCGCACAATCGAACCCGAGGTGCTGATGGAGAGCCTGTTCAAGCTCTCCGACCTCGAGGTCCGTTTCCCGATCAACATGAACGTGCTGGACGCCACCGGCACGCCGCGGGTCATGGGGCTGAAGGCCTGTCTGCAGGCCTTCCTCGATCACCGTCGCGAGGTGCTGATCCGCCGCGCCCAGTGGCGCATCGAGCGCGTCGAGAAGCGGCTGCACCTGCTGGAAGGCCTGCGGATCGTCTTCCTCAACCTCGACGAGGTCATCCGCATCGTCCGCGAGGAGGAGCAGCCCAAGGCTGTGCTGATCGCCCGCTTCGGCCTGACCGAGGCCCAGGCCGACTACATCCTCGACACCCGGCTGCGCCAGCTGGCGCGGATCGAGGAGATGGCGATCGAGAACGAATACAAGGAGCTGGCGGACGAACTTGCCGCCCTGCAGTCACTGTCGTCCTCGCCCGCCAAACAGTGGAAGCAGATCGGCAAGGACCTCGAGGCCACCCGCAAGGCGCTGGTCTCGCCGCGCCGCACGACCATCGCCGAGGCTGTCGACACCTCCGCCATCGCCTCGATCGAGGCCTTCATCCCGCGCGAGGCGATCACCGTCATCCTGTCCGAGCGCGGCTGGATCCGGGCCGCCAGGGGCAAGGTCGACGATCCCTCCGAGCTGAAGTTCAAGGAGGGCGACAGCCTCGCCTTCCTGGTGCCGGCGTATACGACAGACAAGCTCCTGGTCGCGGCCTCGGACGGCCGCATCTTCACCGTGGGCGCCGACAAGCTGGCCTCGGGCCGCGGGCACGGCGAGCCGCTGCGTCTGATGATCGACCTCGACGAGAAGGCCGACATCGTCAACCTCCTGGCGCACCAGCCGGGGGGCAGGCTGCTGGTCGCCTCGAAGGCCGGCTACGGCTTCATCGCCCCCGAGGACGAACTGCTGGCCCAGAAGCGAGGCGGCAAACAGGTGCTGAACGGCGAGATGCGCGCGGCCATCCGCGTCACGGGCGATCACGTCGCGACGGTGGGCGACAACATCAAGGCGCTGATCTTCCCGCTTGCCGAACTGCCCGAGATGGGCCGCGGCAAGGGCGTCAAGCTGCAGTCCTACAAGCAGGGCGGCCTGGCCGACGTGACAGTCTTCGACAGCGCCCACGGCCCGGAATGGACCGACGGGGGCGGCCGCCGCCGCAACTGGCCCGACTGGAAGGACTGGCTCGGCAAGCGGGCCGGAGCGGGACGGCAGGGCCCGCGGGGGCTCAGGAGATTCCGCTGACCACCCCTCATCCGTCATCCTCGGGCTTGACCCGAGGATCAGATTGGCCGGTGCTCGTCGATGGGCGCTTGCTGACGGATCGCCGGGCCGCCCCCTTCGCACAGCCCCGCTTCGCCTCCGACCCTCGGGTCAAGCCCGAGGGTGACGGCGAGAAGGAGGTTTCACCGATTTCACTATCAGCCGCCCGCTATCCACCCCATATTCAAGCGTGGCCGACATCCGGCCGGGATGGGAGATCGACATGCTCACGACCCTGATCGTCATCGGCGTCATCGTCGCCGTGGTGCTGTTCGTCGTCGTCGGCGGCTACAACAAGCTGGTCGCGCTGGATCAGCGGGCGGACCAGTCGTTCGCCGATATCGACGTCCAGCTAAAGCAGCGCCAGGACCTGATCCCCAATCTCGTCGAGACGGTGAAGGGCTACGCCACCCACGAGCGCGGCACCCTCGACGCCGTCACCCAGGCCCGCGCCGCCGCCGCCGGAGCCACCTCGGTCAACGACAAGGTCCAGGCCGAGAACATGCTGACCGCCACCTTGGGTCGACTGTTCGCCGTCGCCGAGGCCTATCCGGACCTCAAGGCCAACACCAATTTCCAGCAGCTCCAGTCGGAGTTGTCGGACATCGAGAACAAGCTCGCCGCCGCCCGCCGTTTCTTCAACAACGCCGTCAGCGAGTTCAACGCCGTGCGCCGCCAGTTCCCGACCGTCCTGTTCGCCGGCATGGTCGGCTTCGGCGCCGACAAGCCATTCTTCGATCTCGGCGAGGCCGACCGGGCCACGTTGAGCGCGGCGCCGCCGACGGTGAATTTCCAGGCCTGATCCATGGGCGCCGTCGGGCTCCAGACCCACATCTGGGCGAACAACACCCGCTCGATCCTGCTGCTCGTCGCCTTTCCGGTGCTGATGGTCGCCATCCTCTATGGCGTCCAGCTGATCCTGATGGGTCTCGGCTATCTCCCGGGAACCGGGCGGGGACTGGGCGACGACATGGCGCTGGCCGCGTCATGGCTGGGCTGGACCGTGCCGACGGCGCTTGTCATCGCCGGCATCTGGTTCGCCATCGCCTATTTCGGCAACCAGGCCATGATCGACGCCTTTACCGGCGCCCGAAAGGTCGAGCGCCGGACCCAGCCGGAACTCTACAACCTGCTGGAAAACCTCGCCATCTCTCGCGGCCTGCGCACCCCGACGCTGCGCATCATCGAGACCGACAGCCTCAACGCCTTCGCCACCGGCCTGCATGAGGGCCGTTACAGCGTGACCGTTACACGGGGGCTGCTGAACACCCTGACCCGCGACGAGCTGGAGGCGGTGCTCGCCCACGAGCTGACCCACGTCATCAACAAGGACGTGCGGACCATGGTGATCGCCTCGATCTTCGCCGGCATCATCAGCGTCATCGCCGAGCTGGTGTTCCGCGGCCTCGTCTATTCCCGCGGCGGCCGGCGCGACAACAAGAACGCCATGCCGCTGATCCTGATCGGCCTGGCCTTCGCCGTGATCGGCTTCGTGCTCGCCTTCGTCATCCGCATGATGCTGTCGCGCACCCGCGAGTTCGTCGCCGACGCCGGCGCGGTCGAGCTGACCAAAAACCCCGACGCGATGATCTCGGCCCTGCGCAAGATCGAGGGCCGGTCGTCGATCAAGGGGCCCGACGAAGTGCAGCAGTTGTTCCTCGACAACCAGCCCGACGGCGTGGGTTTGGAAGGCCTGTTCGCCAGCCATCCACCCATCCAGAAGCGGATCGACGCGCTGGTGAAGTTCGGCGGAGGGCGCGATCCGGGTCCCTGGCAGGGGGATGGGCTGTCGGAGTACGAGACCTCGACGCCGGTGACGGGTTAGGGCAGACGCTCCCAGCCCAGCCGGGTCAGCTGCTCCAGCGGCCGGAAACCGGCCTTGTAGTCCATCTTCTTCGAGCCCCGGACCCAGTAGCCCAGATAGACGAAGGGCAGCCCGACCATGGCCGCCTGGCGCACGTGATCGAGGATGGCGAACCGGCCGAGGCTGCGCGCCTCGAGCGCCGGATCGAAGAAGCTGTAGACCATCGACAGCCCGTCGGAGAGCAGGTCGGTCAGGCACACCCCGACCAGATCGCCGGGCCCGCCGTCGTCGGACGGCCGCCGGTATTCGATCAGATGGGTCCGCACCGCCGTGTCCTCGACCATGGCCACATAGTCGAGCCAGCCCATGGTGCTCATGCCGCCGCCGGGGTGCCGGCCGTGCAGATAGCGGCGCAGCAGGTCGAACTGCTCCATGGTCGCCTCGGCCTCGACCAGGTCCCGGGTCAAATCATCGTTGCGCTTGAGGACCTTGCGCTCGGACCTTGAGAAGCTGAATTCGGGCACCGGCAGCCGGACCGACACGCAGGCGTCGCAGCCTTCGCAGGCGGGACGGTAGGCGATGTTCTGGCTGCGCCGGAAGCCGGCCTGGGTCAGTTCGTCGTTGACGTGGGCTCCCTCGCTGAAGGGCAGGTTGGCGAACACCTTCCGCTCGGTCTGGCCCGGCAGATAGGGGCAGGGGGCCACCGAGGTCATGTAGAAGCGAAGCTGACGCGTGGGTACGAACTGGGTCACGGGCGACAGCTCCCCACCCAATTCCGACGACAGTTTGGCGCCCGCTTCGGCATCCGCTGATTTGGCGCCGCTCCGGCCTGCGCGGCAAGGCCCTTCGCCCGACGCCTGAGCGGCGGGCGGGCGGTCACAGGCTGGTGTCCGTGGGCAGCACCGGGGCCTCCCGCAGCAGCACGATGGCGATGCGGCGGTTGCCGGCGAGTGTCGGGTCGTCCGGATAGAGCGGGTCCGAGCCGGCCTTGCCCGACACCTGATAGACGCGGTCGGGATCGACGCCGGCGCTCTGCAGGATCAGCCGCGAAGCATTGGCGCGCGCCGCCGACAGGGTCCAGTCGTTCGGCCCGGTGGCGCGGTTGGAGCCTGGCGCGGCCGACGTATGGCCGGTCACCGAGATGCGATTGGGTAGCTGGTTGATGACCCGCGAGATGGCCCGCAGCAGCAGCTGGGCGCGCGGGTTCGGTCGGGCCGAATTCTGCTCGAACATCGAGCGGCCCTCCTGGTCGACCAGCTGGATGCGCAGACCTTCCGGGGTCTGGTCGATGATCAGCTGTTTCGACAGCTCCGCCAGTTCCGGCATGGACTGCATGGCCTGGCGCAGGGATTCCGCGGCCGAGGCGAACTCCGCCGCCTCGCGCCGGGCGATTTCCTCGCGCAGGGCCGCTTCGCTGGCCGCGGCGAGGTTCTGGCTCTGGCCGGCGTCCTGCGGCGCGTCCGGCGGGGCCTCCGGGGCCAGCTGGCTGATCACCGACTGCGAGCCGGCCCCCTTGGAGCCGTCGTCGCCGAGCGAAGTGCCGCCGAGGATGCCGCCCGAGCCCGACGTGGTCGCCGAAACGCTGGCCGGGGCGAAATACTCCGCGATGCCGCGCTTCTGCTCCGGATCGGTCGTGTTGATCAGCCACATCAGCAGGAAGAAGGCCATCATGGCCGTCACGAAGTCCGCATAGGCCACTTTCCAGGCGCCGCCATGGTGCCCGTGGCCTGCGACCTTCTTGACCTTCTTGATGAGGATCGGACGATCGCTCATGGACATCGGGGGACTCGCAACACATCCAGTTCGCCCCACAGTCCCGGGTCGGCGTTAAGAAGCCGTTTGCGATAACCGCTCACCACGTCGGCCGCCGGTGTGGAATCTGAACTTGCCGGTCTGACGGGGCTCGCCTAGTCGTGCCATGTGACCTTTCCAGACACCCCTGACGCGTTCGATGTCGCGGCCTTCCGGCAGGCCTTGGGCGGGTTCGCGACCGGCGTCTGCGTCGTCACGGCACACACCGACGAGGGGCCGTTCGGCATCACGGTCAACTCCTTCACCTCGGTCTCGCTGCGCCCGCCGCTGATCCTGTGGTGTCTCGACCGAGCCTCGTGGCGGCACGACGCCTTCGCCCGGGCGGAGCGCTTCGCCGTGCACATGTTGCCGGTCGAGGACCGCGAGATGTCGGACCGCTTCGCCTGGGGGGTCTGCCGCCTGTCGTCGGACGAGTTCGACAGCTCCAGCCCCGAGCCGCCGCGGCTCAAGAACGCCCTGACCCGGCTGGACTGCGTGGCCCGCGACCGCATCGTCATGGGCGATCACCTGACCATCGTCGGCGAGGTCCGGCGCTTCGAGACCCGGCCGGGCGACGCCCTGACCTACTACCGCGGCCGCTACGGCGCCGCCGCCCAACCGGACAGCTGAGGAACACGGCATGAAGATCGGCTTCGCGGGACTGGGCGTGATGGGCGGCCCGATGGCGCGCCACCTTGTCGAGGCCGGCCACGACGTCGCCGGCTTCAACCGCTCGCCGGACAAGGCCCGGGCCTGGGCGGAGGCGACGGGCGGCCGCTTCGCCGGAACGGTGGAGGACGCGGCGGCAGGGGTCGAACTGTTCATCCTGTGCGTTGGCAATGACCAAAATGTTCGCGAAGTAGTCGAAATCGCCCTGCCGACGCTCGCGCCCGGCGCGGTCATCGTCGATCACACCACGACGTCCGCCAAGGTGGCCCGCGAGATGGCGGAACGGGCCGCGGGGCAGGGGGCCTTCTTCATCGACGCGCCGGTTTCGGGCGGGCAGGCGGGGGCCGAGAACGGCCAGCTCAGCGTCATGGCCGGTGGCGATGCGGCGGCGCTGGCGCGGATCGAACCGGTGCTGATGCATTACGCGAAGGCCGTGAAGCACATGGGCCACTCGGGATCGGGGCAGCTCACCAAGATGGTCAACCAGATCGCCATCGCCGGCGTCGTCCAGGGCCTCGCCGAAGCCGTCCACTTCGCCCAGACCGTCGGGCTCGACACCGACGCCGTCTATGACGCGATCTCCAGGGGCGCCGCCCAGTCCTGGCAGATGGACAACCGCTGGACGACCGCGGCGGCGGGCCAGTTCGAGTTCGGCTTCGCGGTCGACTGGATGCGTAAGGATCTGGGACTGGTGCTGGACGAAGCCCGCGCCAACGGCGCGCATCTGGCGCTGACGGCGCTCGTCGATCAGTTCTATTCCGAGGTGCAATCCATGGGGGGATCGCGATGGGATACGTCGAGTCTGGCGGCGCGGCTGCAGGCGCGGCCGGCGCCGCCGGCGCGGCCGTGAACGACCGGAAACGATTCTGGCGAGCCGGCGACCCGCCTCATCCGGTCTGGGAGGTGTGGTGGGCCCTGAAGCGTGAGTTCTCGATCTGGACGGCGCCGGCGAGCTGGCTGGGCACGCCCGGCTCGTGGACGTATTTCGGCAACGACGTCGTCACAGGCCTGCGCCGCAACGCCTCGACGACCCGGGCCTTCGGCCTGCTGGACGCCGCGCCGGACCAGATCGACGCCATCGTCGCCCTGGCGGCCCTGAACCTGAAGCGGCACGAGCACATGTTCCAGCTCGTGGCGCTGCTCTACATCAGCATTCCGCTGACCATCGTGCTCGGTCTGGCCGAGGTGATGCCGGATGGCCTGATCGCCCTGTTCCGGGAGCACCAGGCCCTGGTCTGGCAACTGGCCGCCGCCATGACCTTGGCCGTCGGCGTCTATCTGATCGGGGTCTGGCGGGCGCGGCAGCTGGTCGCGGTGCTGGAGCTGTGGCGGATCGAGCGCCTGATCGCGTGCCACGAGGCCGACGCGGCCTAGTCGATCAGGCGTGACCCGCCGGTCCGCGGGCCGACGCCGTCGGGCACGGGGACGCCGCTGGCGTCGTAGTTGGCGTTGATGAACAGGGACGGCGAGCCCTGCATCTTGACCGCTTTCGCGACGATCACCGTCCAGGCGCTGTCGCGGGCGATGTCCGCCGAGCCCTGAACGACCAGCCTGGCCGAAGGAACGTAGATGACGCCGAGCAGAGCCTCGACGTGGTCCGCGGAGATGATGAAGTCCTGTGTGTTGTCGCGGGTGCCGCCGACGACGAGGCCGGCGAACTGTCCCGACTTGCGGCCGTCGAGATTCACCAGGGCCCGATCCTTGAACTCGAATCTGGAGGCCCTGTCGAAGAACAGCGCCACATCCTGTCCCTCAAGCCGCGCGTTCTGGCTGATGATCAGGTGCCCGCCGAGGAAGAAGTGATCGCCCGTCCTCAGCACGATCCGCGCCGTGCCGGAGGCCCAGATGCCGCCGCAGTGCTTGCCGGGGTCGATATAGTGGGTCCCCGAGTTGACGATGACCGGGCGGAGCAGGTCGGCGACGCTGCACAGCAGGTTGTGCTGCCGGCCGAGGTCGAGGTTGGCGAACGGGTCGGCGATGGAGGCGGCGCCGGTGCCCGCCGTCGGGCTGATGAATCCGCTGGCGGAGGTCACCGCCTGGGCAGCGGCCGCCGTGATGGAGCCGCCGTCGACGACGATGTCGCGGTTCGAGTGGACGAGACAGGCGGGGGCGTTCATACGGCCGCTGTCCTGAAGGTGGAGGACCCTGGTTCCGGTGTCGCCGGTGACCAGCACGCACAGCGGCACCATACCCATGGTGGTGGCCGTCGACCGGGCGTTGAAATGCCAGCCCCCCGGCGGCAGCAGGCTGGCGAAGAAGGAAGGCCGGTGTCCCTCCAGCCGAACCTGAATGGCGCGTTGGCCATCGATCTCCACGACCTCATAGGTGGGTGCGACGGTCGGCGCATGGTCACCCCACTCGCCAAGCTGGGCGTCGACATACGCTCGGGCGCGCTCCTTCGCGTTCGAGCCGTCGGTCGCCAGCGACAGGTCATTGGCTGCGGCAAGGGCGGCGCTGTCGGCGATATCCTGAAGGCGAACCTTGGAGGCCTGCACCTGGGTGAGGTCGAAAGCCCCCGCGCCCATCATCAGAACGGCCGGCAGGATCAGCGCCGCCTTCAGCGCGATCGACCCCCGGCTATCCCTGCCGAACCGTCTGGCCCAGGAGATGTATCGCACGACTCTTCCGCCTACCCTGTACACCGCCTGCTCTCAACATTGCGGTCGTTGGTCCGAGACTGGATGTCCCTTATACAATCAATAGGTTAAGTATTCTTGCCTTGCGGCGGGTCAGGTTGAGCAGCGGCGGACGCCGTTCCTAGGCGTTCTGCGCAAAAGGGCTCTGGGCCCTGTCGGGCTGGTCGAGCAGGCGTTCGACGGTTGCCCCGAAGGTGGAGAATGTGAGCGGCTTGACGAGGGTGTCGTCCGCCCCGAACAGCTTGGCTGTGCGCAGCAGATCGTGGGGCCCCATCGGTCCTCCGGACGAGATCGCGAGGATTTTCACCGCTGGATGGCTCTTCCGCATTTCGATGATCGTCTCGAGCCCGTCCATGTTGGGCATCAGCATGTCCAGCACCACGAGGTCGGCCGGGATGGTCACCAGCGCCCTGAGCGCCTCGACGCCGTCTCCGGCGTGGACCACGGCGTGGCCCTCCGCCTTGAGCAGTTCGCCCGCGATCAGCTGGATGGTCGGGTCGTCGTCGACGATGAGGATGTTGGCCATGAAAGAGACTACCGGTGGAACCTGTACGAGATGGTGAACGCGCGAGACATCAGGCGGCTTCCTCCCGGGACGGGGGAAGCTGCCCGAAGGGGAGGGGGCGACGGTAGATATAGCCCTGGATAAGGTGAACGCCGGCCGTCCGGAGGAATTTCGACTGTTCTTCGGTCTCGACGCCCTCGCACACGATCTGCATGCCCAGCGAGCGGCCGACCGAGATGATGGCGTGAATGATGGCGGCTGACGCCGTATCTTCCTGGCAGCGTTCCACGAAGCTGCGGTCGATCTTCAGGGTGGTGAATTTCAGTTCGCGCAGTGCGCGAAGGCTGGTGTAGCCGGACCCGAAATCGTCGAGGGCGACGCCGACGCCCAGCGCGGTCAGACTCTCGATCGTCGGACGGGCCGCGTCGATGTCGAGAATGGCGGTCTCGGTGACCTCGATCTCGAGCCGTTCCAGCGGGAAGCCGTTGCGACCGGCGGCGGTCTGGAGTCGTGCGGCGAAGTCCCGGCGCTGGAACTCTCCCGCCGAGGCGTTGATCGACACCTTGATGTCGGGCCGCTGGCCGACGACCTGCATGGCCCTATCGAGCACGAAGTCGGTGAGTTGCTCGATGGCGCCCGCGGCTTCCAGTTCGACCACGAACTCGTCCGGCGCGCGGGTGCTGCCGTCCGCCCGGGTCCACCGCACCAGCGCCTCGACCTTGCCGGCGAACTCGCCCGTCCGGTCCATCATCGGCTGGTAGGCGAGGTCGATCTCGCCGCTCTGGATCGCCAGGCGAAGCGTCTCGCCGGGGTCCTGCACCGCCGCCACGAGGCCGTCGCCGGACCCCAGAACCGCCAACGTCTCGCTCAGCAGGACCGCCAGACGTTCCAGAGCCCCCGGCGCCAGAACGCCGGCGCGGGCGGACGCCTCGATCGCGCCTGAGGCTTCCGCGACGGCCCGGGCCCCGAGACTGAGGCTCATTGACTTCAGGGCGTGGGCGGCGCGGGCGACTCCCTCGGCATTGTCATCCTTCCATGCGCTGACGAGTTCGGCCGTTCGCTGGGGGGCGTGCTCCCGATACAGGGCCTGAATTCGGGCGACGAAATCGACCTTGCCGGTGGCGGCCATTGTCGCGAGATCTTCCCGAACGGCCGGATCGAACAGGCTGTCGGCCGCCGCCGCTGCTGCCGGAGCTTCGGCGGCCGGCGCGGTGTCAGGCTGGTGCTCGGCCATGAACTGGCCGCAGTGAAGCTGGAGCGCGCGCGACAGGTCCTGCAGCGTGAAGGGCTTATGGACGACCCCGTCCATACCGGCGTGCCGCCAGGCGTCGGCCGCGGTGCCGATGACGTGGGCGGTCAGGGCGAGGATGGTCGCCCGCGGCCGGCCGGACTCCTGTTCTTCCTCGCGGATGCGGATCGTGGCCTGGAAGCCGTCGAGGCGCGGCATCGATCCGTCCATCAGCACCAGGTCATAGACGGCGCTCCGCAAGGCTTCGACGGCTTCCAAGCCATCCCCGGCGAAGCCGACCTCGACGCCCAGCCGCTCCAGCGCCTGCGCGGCCACCTCGCGGTTGACCTCGGCATCGTCGACCACCAGCACCCTGGCGCCCGGGAAAGATGCCCCCTGAAAGCCGCCCAAGACCGCGCCCTCCGCGACCGGCGCCTCGCCGGCGTGCATCCGGGTCAGCGCATGGATCAGGTCGGCGCGGCGCATCGGGGCCGCCAGCATGTATTCGGTCGCATTGCGATCGGCGTCAGCGAACGACAGTCCGACGCCGTCGCCGCCCCTGGCGACGATACGGGCGGCGCACGGCTGATCCGACTCAGCGACCCGCACGCCGAGCGCCCCGGCGTAAAGCCGCACCGCGCCGGCGGTCTGTTTCGCGGGGCCGGTGATGCTGATGGTCCAGTCCGGGCCGAACGTGGGGAGGACCGGCGCCTCGCCAGCGGCCGGGAGGGCGACGGTGAAGCCGAAGCTGGAGCCCACCCCCTCGGTGCTCTCGAGATTCCATTGGCCGTCCATGGCGCGCACCAGACGGTCGCAGATCGTCAGCCCCAGGCCCGTGCCGCCGTGCTTGCGGGTGGTGCTCTGGTCCGCCTGCGAAAAGGCCTCGAACAGGCGCGGCAGCTTGTCGGCGGGAATCCCGGGCCCGGTGTCGACAACGGCGAAGCGGATCTCGTCCGGAGCGTCGCCCGCCGTGACCCTGATCATCACCCCGCCGGTCTCGGTGAACTTGATCGCGTTGTTGGCCAGGTTGCCGAGGATCTGCCGCAGCCGTGTGGGATCGGCCGACACCGAACTGATGCCGGGATCGACGAAGACCGCCAGATCGAGCGCCTTCTCCGCCGCCCGTTCGGCGAACAGGCTGGCCACATCCTCCGCCAGCTCCGACAGGTCCACCGGCAGCGTTTCCAGCTCCAGCTTGCCGGCCTCGATCTTCGAGAAGTCGAGAATGTCGTTGATGATGGTGATCAGCGACCGCCCGGACTTGGCGATGACGTCCGCCTGCCGCCTCTGACGCGCCGACAGGTCGGACGTGGCGAGCAGCTCGCTGAGCGCGAGAATGCCGTTCATCGGGGTCCTGATCTCATGGCTCATCACCGCGAGAAAGTCGGACTTGGCCGCGTTGGCCGCCTCGGCCGCCAGCTTGGCCTCGCTGAGCTCGGCGGTCCGCGTGGCCACCGTGTCTTCCAGCCCGGCGACGTGGTCCGCGATCCGCCGGTCCCGCTCGCGCAGGCCCTGAAGCATGGAGCGCAGACCGCTGACGAGGTCGCCGACCTCGCCGTCAGCCGCGATGTCCGGGTCGGCGGAGAAGTCCTCGGAATCCCGCACCTGATTGGCGAAGGCGGCCAGGCGCACGATCGGCTCGCTGATCCGGCGGGCCAGGCGGAGTGCGATCAACAGGCCGGCGAGGGCGGCGATGGCCGTGCCGAGCAGGGCGACCAGCACCGATCCGAGAACCCGCTCGCGCAGTCCCGGCGTCTTGGCCAGCAGGGTGATCCGGCCGACCTGTTCGCCCTGGTGCACCACGGGAGCGCTGACCTGCAGGGTTCCTGTGGTCAGCACCGACCAGACCGACAGCCGGTCGCCGCTGGTCACGCGGGCGTCGGAGGCCAGTCGGACGCCGCCGCCCGTCTCCGCCAGCAGACGGCCGGAGTGGCCTTCAATACGGCCGTAGGTGACTTCCGGCATCTGGGCGATGGCGCGGAGGGAGGTGAAGGTTCCCACCCGGTCCTCCGCCTGCACGGCGTTCGCCGCGAGGGAGCCGATGACGGTGGCCGTCTGGGTGAAGCGGTGTGCTTCCAGGGCGGTCTGCCGCCGGGCGTCGGTCCAGCCCATGAGCGTGGCGACCACGACGCAGGTGGTGGCAAGGGCGGCCAGCACGAGACCGACCAGTTTCCGGCTGATGGAACTGCCGCTTCTGCGAGAAGAACTCCCCAACACGGCCACCCAAAGTCCCACGGATACTGTGGCTTATACTGTCCCTTAATGACTCGAGCCTTAATACGAAGTGTCGGGGATAAGGGGAGGGCGGAGGGCCCTTCCGGGGAGATCCCAATGGGTGGCGGCTTCTTTTACGTCCTGCAGGACGAGGCTCGGATCCTCTTCGTCGACGACGATCCGATCCTGAGAGCCTTCGCCCAGGTCAATCTCGCGACGCCGACCACCGAAGTCGATCTGGCCGCCGACGGCGCCGCGGCGCTCGATAGCCTGAAAACGGGCCGCTACGATCTCGTCCTTCTCGATCTGGAGATGCCCGGGATCGACGGCTTCGAAGTTCTGTCCCGCATCCGCAGCGATCCGTCCCTGAAAGATCCCGCGGTCATCGTTCAGACCGGCCGCGAGGACGTCGAGGCGATCGACCGCTGCTTCCATCTCGGCGCCACGTCCTTCGTGATGAAGCCGCTGAACTGGCGGCTGCTCGCCTATCAGATCCGCTATGTGCTCCGCGCCGAACGCGAGGTCGCCAGCAGGAGGGCGGCGGCATGACCGCTCTGGCCGATCGTCCGGCGGCAGTATCGAACAGGAGTGAGTGATGGCCATCGAAGCCGATATCCTGGCTGAGAAGCACGAAGACCCCACGCTGATCACTGAGCGACGCGCCCGGTCGGAACGCCGGGGCCGCGACCGGCGCAAGCCCGGCAGCCGGGTCAATCAGCGGGCGCCCATGCGGTCCACGCTTCAGGCCGTTGGTCTCAGCGCCGTCGGTGTCGTCGGCACGGTCATGGTCATCACCGTCCTCTACAGCCAGATCGCCGGTGTCTCATTGCCCTATGTGACCCTGGCGTTCCAGGCGGGCGCGATGGCCGTCGCCACGATCGTGGTCGCCATCGGCTGCGTCGAGCAACGCCTGACCGAAATCCGGCTTGAGCTGATGATGCTGAACGGCGGCCGTCGACAGGGCGACGATCGGCGCCAGGGTCCGCGACGCGGTGCGGCAGCCGGCGAGTGACCGGGCCGCGTAACATTTCGCATAATATATCTTAGGCGAGAAACTCGTCGGTGGCCGGACAGGCCGGATGGGTATAGGCTGGCCGGGTTGCGTCGATATCGCCCGTTCAAGGGAGATCATGCATGACCCCCTCCGTTCTGCTCCTCGCCTTCCTCTCGCTGGTCGCGCCGCCGGGCGAGAGTCCGCCAGTGCAGGCGTCCGGCGCCGGACCGGCCGCCGCGACCCTCTACCGCGACGTCGGCTATCGCGGTCCGTCTATCACGGTCACGGGCAGCCGCCCGGATTTGAATCTCCCCTGGCCGGTCCGGTCGATCCGGATTCAGAGCGGCGTCTGGGAGCTTTGCCAGCGGGCCAACTTCCGGGGCCGCTGTACGCGCTACGACTCCAGCGACAGCTCGATCCCGTCCGCGCGCGAGTACACGCAGAGCGCCCGTCCCGCGACGCCGGTCCGGTCGGGTTGATCCGTCAGATGTGCAGAACCCGCTGGTAGGCGTCGAGCGCGGCCTCGTGCATCGCCTCTGACATGGTCGGGTGCGGATAGACGATGCCGTGAATGTCCTCTTCCGTCGCCTCCATGGCGATGGCGGTGACATAGCCCTGGATCATCTCCGTGACCTCGGCTCCGATCATATGGGCTCCGATGAGCGCGCCGGTTTTCGCGTCGAAGATCGTCTTGACGAAGCCCTCGATCTCGCCGGCGGCGACGGCCTTGCCGTTCACCCGGAACGGGAAGCGGCCGATCTTCACCTCGCGCTTCGCCTCCCGGGCGCCCTGCTCCGTGATCCCGACCGAGGCGACCTGCGGCTGGGCGTAGGTGCAGCCGGCGATCGGCGAATGGACGTTGGGCGTCTTGAAGCCGGCGATGTGCTCCGCAGCGTGAATGCCCTCATGCGACGCCTTGTGGGCCAGCCAGGGCGCGCCGGCGCAGTCGCCGATGGCGTACAACCCCTTCACATTGGTCTGGCAGTGGCCGTCGATGGTGATGTGACCGCGGTCCATGGCCACGCCGAGCGCTTCGAGGCCGATGCCGTCGGTGTTGGCGGTGATGCCGACCGCCGAGATGCACACCTCGGCCTCCAGCGTCTCGGCCTTGCCGCCGGCCTCGATGGCGACCTGCACGCCCTTCCCGCCCTTGGACACCCTGGTGACCTTGCAGCCGGTGCGGAACTTCATGCCGCGCTTCTCGAAGGCTTTCTGCGCGGCCTTTGAGACCTCCTCGTCCTCGACCGGCATGATCCGGTCGACCGCTTCCACGACAGTAACTTCCGCGCCCAAGGCTCTGTAGAAGCTTCCGAATTCCACTCCGATCGCGCCCGAGCCGATGACCACGATCGAGGCCGGCATCTTCTTCGGAGCCATGGCCTCGCGATAGGCCCAGATGCGGTCGCCGTCGGCTTCGAGGCCGATCTGCGGGAGGGCCCTGGCGCGGGCCCCCACCGCCAGCATGACCGCCCTAGCCTCGATCGTACGTGAACCTCCGGCCTTGAGAGCGACGACCACCTTCGGCGCCGCGGTCCCCTTCTCCAGCTTCGCCGTGCCCTCGATCACCTCGATCTTGTGCTTTTTCATCAGGAAGGTGACGCCCTTGTTCATCTGGGCGGCCACCCCGCGCGAGCGCTGGATGATGGCGTCGAAATCGAAACCGACCTTGTCGGCGGAGAGGCCGTAGTCCTTGAGGTGCGACAGGCTCTCGTACTTCTCGCCCGACTTGAGCAGCGCCTTGGTCGGGATGCAGCCCCAGTTCAGGCAGATGCCGCCCAGCGCCTCACGCTCGACGATGGCGGTCTTCAGGCCCAGCTGGCTGGCGCGGATCGCCGCGACGTAGCCGCCGGGGCCGGAGCCGATGACGATGAGATCGAATTCAGCCACGGCTCATTCCCTACGCCAGCATCGTCACAGGATCTTCGATCATGGCCTTGAAGGCCTGCAGGAATTTCGCTCCCGTAGCCCCGTCGACGACGCGGTGATCGCAGGTCAGGGTGACCGACATGACGGTGGCGACGGCCAACTGGCCGTTCTTCACCACGGGACGCTGCTCCCCTGCCCCGACGCTCATGATCGCGCCCTGCGGCTCGTTGATGATCGAGGCGAACGACTTGATTCCGAACATGCCCAGGTTGGACACGCTGAAGGTGCCGCCCTGGAACTCCTCGGGCTTCAGCTTGCGGTCGCGGGCGCGCTTGGCGAGGTCCTTCGACTCCGTTGCGATCTGCGACAGGGTTTTGGTTTCGGCCTTGCGGATGATCGGGGTGATCAGGCCGCCTTCGATGGCCACGGCCATGGCCACGTCGGCGTTGTGGTGCATGGCCAGGCCTTCGGGCGAGTAGCTGGCGTTGGCTTCCGGCACGGCCTTCAGGGCCATGGCGGAGGCCTTGATGACGAAGTCATTGACCGAGACCTTGATCCCGTCCTTCTCGAGCAGGGCGTTGACCTTGGCGCGCGCCGCCAGCAGGCCGTCGATCTCGCAGTCGATGGTCAGCGGGAAGTGCGGCACGTCGCGGAAGCTGTCGGTCATGCGCCGGGCGATGGCCTTGCGCATGCCATCCAGCGGCACGAGGTCGTAGGTGCCGTCGGGGATGCCCATCTGGGCCAGCGACTGGACCTTGCGAGCCTCGCCGGCCGGAGCCGGGGCGCCGGCGGCCGACGGCTGGACGCCGCCCTTGCCTGCGCCCTCGACGTCGCGCCTGACGATGCGGCCGTGCGGGCCTGTGCCTCTGACGGTATTCAGGTCGACGCCGGTCTGGGCGGCGATGCGGCGCGCCAGCGGCGAGGCGAAGACGCGTTGGCCGGAGGCGCCGGGCTTCGGCAGCGTCGCTTCGACCGCCTTCACGCCTTGCGGCGTCGCCACGGCCTGACCGCTCTCGTGGCCAGCCGGCGCCGGCTTTGCGGTGTCGGTCTTCGGAGCCTCGACCTTGGCGGCCGGGGCGGCCGCGCCGCCCTCGTCCTTCAGGCGGGCGATCGGCGTATTGACCTTCACGCCCTCGGTCCCTTCGGCCACGAGGATGTCGGTGACCTCGCCCTCGTCGACGGCCTCGACCTCCATGGTCGCCTTGTCGGTCTCGATCTCGGCGATGACGTCGCCGGCCTTGACCACGTCGCCGACCTTGACGTGCCACTTGGCCAGCACGCCCTCTTCCATGGTGGGCGACAGGGCGGGCATCAGGATGTCGGTCATTGGACGCTCCCTGTCTCGTCCGCGGTCTCGACGACGGTCTGGACGTTCTGCGCCTTCAGCGCGTCGCTCATGCCGGTCAGGATCTGGTTGTAGGCGGCGCGCTCGTCCATCCCGTGCCGCACCTTGTAGCCGTGGGCCATGTGGGTGGCGGCATAGGCCAGCATGCGGCCGAACATGGCCGGGTCGCTGAAGGCCGGCTTGATCGACATGACCGGCTCCCTGTTCGACCACCACATGCGCAGGACCTCGATGGCATCCGGATCGGCGGCGACGCTGGCGGGCGTCTTCAACTGGTGGTCTGCGGGCTCGGTCATGCCATCACCTGCTTCACGGCCGCGACGATCTTGTCGACGCCCGGTAGCGACAGGGCCTCGAGGTTGGCGGCGTAGGGCAGCGGCACATCCTCCTGATGCACCCGCAGCGGCGGGGCGTCGAGGTAGTCGAAGGCGTGCTCGATCACCCGGGCGACGACTTCCGCGCCGACGCCCATCGGACCCCAGCCCTCTTCGGCCGAGACCAGGCGGCTGGTCTTCTTCACGCTCTCGACGATGGTCTCATGATCCAGCGGCCGCAGGGTGCGCAGGTCGACGACCTCGCAGGAGATCCCCTCCCCGGCCAGCTGTTCGGCCGCCTGCAGGGCGAAGCCGACCATGCGGCTGTGGGCGGTGATGGTGACGTCGGTCCCCTCGCGCCGGACCTTGGCCTTGCCGATCGGCAGGACGTAGTCCTCGACCTCGGGCACGTCGAACTCCAGCCCGTACATCATTTCGTGCTCGAGGAAGACGACAGGGTTAGGGTCGCGGATGGCGGCCTTCAGCAGGCCCTTGGCGTCGGCCGCATCATAGGGCGCGATGACCTTGAGGCCCGGCACCTGGGCGTACCAGGCCGAATAGTCCTGGCTGTGCTGGGCGCCGACCCGGCTGGCGGCGCCGTTGGGACCGCGGAAGACGATGCCGGCGCGGATCTGACCGCCCGACATGTACAGCGTCTTGGCCGCCGAGTTGATGATGTGGTCGATCGCCTGCATGGCGAAGTTGAAGGTCATGAACTCGACGATCGGCTTCAACCCGGCCATGGCCGCGCCTACGCCGAGGCCGGCGAAGCCGTGCTCGGTGATCGGGGTGTCGACCACGCGCTTGTCGCCGAACTCCTGCAGCAGTTCGCGGCTGACCTTGTAGGCGCCCTGATACTGGGCGACTTCCTCGCCGATCAGAAACACGCCCTCGTCGCGGCGCATCTCCTCGGCCATGGCGTCGCGCAGGGCGTCGCGGATGGTGGTCTTGACCAGTTTGGCGTCGGCGGGGATTTCCGGATCGCGCAGCTCGACCCTGGGACCCTTCGCCGTGTCGTCCTTCTTCTCCGGATCGCCGGACTTGTCCTCGTCAGGAGCGTCCGCCACGGGCTTGGCGGCGGGCGTGTCAGCCTTCGGCGCCGGAGCGGCGGCGCCGTCCTCGCCGGCCAGACGCGCGATCGGCGTATTGACCTTCACGTTCTCCGAGCCCTCGGCGACGAGGATTTCCAGCACCTCGCCCTCGTCGACGGCCTCGACCTCCATGGTCGCCTTGTCGGTCTCGATCTCGGCGATCACCTGGCCGGCCGACACCGTGTCGCCAGCCTTGATGTGCCACTTGGTCAGCGTGCCCTCTTCCATCGTGGGCGACAGCGCCGGCATGAGAATGTCGGTCACGAATCAGGCCTCCACGTAGACGTCGGTGTAGAGCTCGGACGGGTCCGGCTCCGGGCTTTCCTGGGCGAACTGCACCGCCTCGGCGACGATGGCCTTGACCTCGTTGTCGATGGCCTTGAGCTCGTCCTCGGTCGCCTTCGCGGCGGCCAGCAGGGTCTTGATGTGATCGATCGGGTCGCGGGTCGTCTTGACCTGATCGACCTCTTCCTTGGTGCGGTATTTGGCCGGATCCGACATGGAATGGCCGCGGTAGCGGTAGGTCTTCATCTCGAGGATGAAGGGGCCGCCCCCTTCCCTCGCCCGCTTCACGGCGCGGGCCACCGCGTCGCGCACCGCCAGCACGTCCATGCCGTCGACCTGCTCGCCCGGGATGCCGAAGCTGGCGCCGCGCTCGCTGAGTTGGGTCGTCGATGACGAGCGCTCGATGCTCGTGCCCATGGCGTACTGGTTGTTTTCGATGATGTAGATGGCCGGCAGCTTCCACAGCTGGGCCATGTTGAAGCTCTCGTAGACCTGGCCCTGGTTGGCCGCGCCATCGCCGAAATAGACGAAGGCGACCGAGTCGTCGCCGCGGTAGCGGCCGGCGAAGGCCAGGCCGGTGCCGAGCGCCACCTGCGCACCGACGATGCCGTGGCCGCCGTAGAAGCCGGTGGCGGTGTCGAACATGTGCATCGAGCCGCCCTTGCCCTTGGACGAGCCTCCGATGCGGCCGGTCAGCTCGGCCATGACCTCTTTCGGGTCCATGCCGGCGCACAGCATGTGGCCGTGGTCGCGGTAGCCGGTGATGATCTTGTCATGGCCTTGCCGGACGCTTTCCTGCACCCCGACGGCGACGGCCTCCTGGCCGATATACAGGTGGCAGAAGCCGCCGATCAGACCCATGCCGTACAGCTGGCCCGCGCGCTCCTCGAAACGGCGGATCAGCACCATCTCGCGATAGAAGCGCAGCAGGTCCTCCTTCGAGGCCGTCGGCGTATTGGGCAACTTGGTCGCCTTGCTGGAATCAGCTTTGGCGGCGGGGGCTTTCGCCATCCGTCATCTCCCGGCTGGGCCCCCGCCAAATCGGCAAGATGCAGGGCCTCTTCTCGTTACGGAAAGGGGCTTTAGCAGCCTTCGTTCCCGAAAGGCAAAGCCGCCTCACGGCGATGTAACGAAAGTTCACGCGGCCGGCGTGGGGCCTTCGGTCGCAGCCGGCGCCGAGACGTGGATGACATAGTCGCGCGGGTCGGCGAAACCGAGCACGGCGCGGGCCCGCTCTTCGAGCAGATCGCGCGACAGACTGTCCGTACGCAGGTAGCGGACGCGGATTTCGAGATCGCGCCGCTGCTCGAGGATCTGGGCCAGCTGGGCCTCGCGACGCAGCAGCATGGCGTCGCGTTCCCCGCCGCTCAGCAGGCCGCGTTCCCCGGTCAGGGCCTGAACGCCGAGGTAGACGATCAGCAGCAGCAGCATGGCTGACGGGAAATACGGCTTCATCCGCTCGGGCACTAACGGACGCTCCTTCTGAGCGTGAACTCGTGATCAACGAGTCCTGACCGAAAATGCCTAACGAACCGTAGCTTGGCCGCAGCGGCTGACGCTATTTCAGCAGCATGCCGTCGCCGTAGTAGGCGCCCTGGTCGCCCAGCATCTCCTCGATGCGGAGCAGCTGGTTGTATTTGGCCGTGCGGTCCGAGCGCGCCAGCGAGCCGGTCTTGATCTGCCCGCAGTTGGTGGCGACGGCGAGGTCGGCGATAGTCGAGTCCTCGGTCTCGCCCGAGCGATGGCTCATCACGGCGGTGTAGCCGGCCCGGTGTGCCATATCCACCGCATCAAGAGTCTCGGACAAGGTCCCGATCTGATTGACCTTGATCAGGATCGAGTTGGCCAGACCCTCGCCGATGCCGGCGGCCAGGCGGGCCGGGTTGGTGACGAACAGGTCGTCGCCGACGATCTGGACACGGTCGCCCAGACGGTCGGTCAACAGTTTCCAGCCGTCGAAATCGTCCTCGGCGCAGCCGTCCTCGATCGACACGATCGGGAAGCGCTCGCACAGGTCGGCGAGATAGCCGACCATGGCGTCGGCCTCGAGCGTCTTGCCTTCCCCGGCCATGATGTATTTGCCGTCCTTGTAGAATTCGGTCGCCGCGACATCGAGCCCGAGGTGGAAGTCCTCCCCGGCCAGATAGCCCGCCGCCTGTCCGGCGCGGGTGATGAAGCTCAGAGCCTCTTCGGCCGAGGCCAGGTTGGGCGCGAATCCGCCCTCGTCGCCGACGTTGGTGTTGTGGCCGGCGTCCTTCAGCTGCTTGCGCAGGGCGTGGAAGATCTCCGCGCCCATCCGCAGGCCCTCCGAGAAGCTGTCCGCGCCGGTCGGCAGGATCATGAACTCCTGGATGTCGATCGGATTGTCGGCATGGGCCCCGCCGTTGATGATGTTCATCATCGGCGTCGGCAGGATGCGGGCGGAGACGCCGCCGAGATAACGGTAGAGCGGCAGGCCTGAGGAGATGGCGCTGGCCTTGGCGCAGGCCAGGCTGACGCCGAGAATGGCGTTGGCCCCCAGCCGGCTCTTGTTGGCCGTGCCGTCGAGACCGATCAGAGCTTCGTCGATGCGGCGCTGGTCCTCGGCGTCCATGCCGCTGAGGGCGTCGAAGATCTCGCCGTTGACCGCGTCGACGGCCTTGCTCACGCCCTTGCCGCCCCACAGGTCCTTGTCGCCGTCGCGCAGCTCGACCGCTTCATGCGCGCCGGTCGAGGCGCCCGACGGCACGGCCGCGCGGCCGAAGCTGCCGTCGTCCAGGATAACGTCGACCTCGACCGTCGGATTGCCCCGGCTGTCGAGGATCATGCGGGCGGCGATGTCGGCGATGTCGGTCATGGAGCGGCTCTGTCACGGAGGGGATCGGATGCCGGGGTTTAGCCCCCGGGGCTCTCCCCTGGCAAGGAAGGCGGCCTCTGTGATGGGGGCCGCCGTTCACCCGGGTCTGAGGCCAGCCCGCGGGCGTAGGCGGCGGAGAGCTGACGGTAGTATTTCGAATTGAAGGCAAGGATCGTCATCATCACCCCGAGCACGCCGGCGAGGCAGAACACCAGGGCGATGCCCCGCTCCGGCCCGCGTCCGAACCAGTCGCCGATCGCGTCCGCGCCGCCGCCCGTGGTCATGAACGGGATGAAGACGAACTGGGTCAGCGGGCCGATCAGAAAGGCGGTCAGCGGCGATGCGGCCATCTCGACCGACTGGGCGAAACCGAAGACCCGGCCCTGACGCTCGTAGGGCACGACCTTCTGCAGCGTCGTGTGCTCCGCCGCCTCGGCATAGGGGCTGAGGAACAGCCAGACGAAACAGCCCGCGGTCAGCAGCAGGATCGAGGACTGGACGGTGAAGACCGCCGCCACCGACCACAGGATCAGATTCACCAGCATCAGGGTGCGCAGCGGATTGGGGCCCAGACCAGTCCGGGCGATGACGATGCCGCTGAGGATGAAGGCGCACGAGACGAAGGCCCACAGCAGGCCCCAGGCCTGCACTTCCATCAGCGACAGGCCGTAGGCGTCCATCAGCGCCATGAAGATCCCGCCGAGGAAGTTGTTGAAGCTGGCGAACAGGATCAGGGCGAACAGGCCGGGCACGGCCGCGATCACCCGGACTGTGCCCCTGATGTCGACCCGGCGCGACTCGGCCGGCTTGCCCGGCGTGGTCTCGGGCCGCGTCTCCTCCACCCCCACGAACCGCAGGTGCAGGAAGGCCACGGCGCTGAGGACCATGGCGAAGATCAGGGTGTAGACCATCCCGCCCCAGGCCACGAGGAAACCGCTGACCGCCGAAGTGGCGAGGAAGCCGATACCGGTCACCATGCCGACGAGCCCGTTGGCCCGGTCGCGCCTGTCCTCGGGAATCAGCAGGGTGACGAGCGTGGGCAGTGCGATGCTGCGCACGTTGCCAGCGATGACGCCGAGCATCACCAGTCCGATGAACGCCCACAGCGGCACGCCGGCCACCTCGGAGAGAGCCCCCTCCGGCGCGGATTCGTGGACCGCCAGGGACACGCCATAGAAGAATAAGGACACCAGGCTCGAGCCGAGCATGACGCGCTTCTTGCGATGGTGGTCGACGAGGCTGCCGAGCCAGAAGCCCAGTCCTGCCGTGAGCACCAGATAGAGGCCAGCGATCATGCCGGTGGCGAAGACGGACCGGGTCTCCAGAAAGACCCAGAAGGTCACCGCGAACCACACCGTGAAATTGGTGATGTTGGCGACGAGGTTGTTCGCCAGCAGGTGATGAAAGGTTCTCGACACCGTCGCCACCCTCAGGCGCAGCCCTCGACATACTGGATGCTGGGTCCGCCGCCGGCGATGGACTCGACGCGTCCGTCGGGGCCGATCTCATAGGTGAGGCCGCGCGCGGCGGCGCCCTCGTGATCGGTGGTCGCCCAGACGGTGATGTATTCGGCCGGCGCCTCGGCGTATTTGTGCGGAATGACATCGGCGGCGGGGCCATAGACGCGTTTCACCTCGGCGGCGCTGTCGCCGACATTCAGCGCCCGGTCGGTTTCGACGGCCGTGTTGCGGCTGACCCAGACGCTGGTCAATACGCCGTTCTCGATCATGACCAGCACGCCCTCCGGCGCGCGGGCCGGCCGGAACATGTCGCAGGACTCAGGATCGGGACCGCCCACCGCCTCCGGATCGGAGTCCGCTCCCAGCGCCGCCTCGACCTCGGCGCGGGTCATGCCGATGCGCAGCGGACCGAACCCTTGGGCGGTCAATTTCTCGGCGGTGGAAACGGGCGCGCCGGGCTCCACCGGACTGGTCGGGGCCACGGGCTCGGTCGGCGCGTCAGCGGGCTCGGGCGGCGGGGCGCTGCAGGCGGCGAGAGACAGGGTGGCGACGGAAGCGAGGGCGACGAGGCGGATCATGGGAGATCTCCGGCGTTGCGATGCCGGACACAAGGCACGAAAACGGCGCGCGAGGCTACTCGCGCGCCGTGAAAGCTTCGTCGGGCCGAGGGCCCGGACCGGTCGAAAGACCTAGTCTTCCTTCGGCGTCAGGACCTGACGACCGCGGTAGGTGCCGGTCTTCAGGTCGATGTGGTGCGGGCGCTTCAGCTCGCCCGTGTCCTTGTCCTCGACGTAGGCGTTCGTGCCCAGGGCGTCGTGGGCGCGGCGCATGTTGCGACGCGAGGGCGATACTTTGCGCTTCGGAACGGCCATGTCCGTCTCAATCTTCTTAGGGTCGGGCGCCCCGGGTCCGGAGACCGAAAGCGCGAAAACAATTGCGGCGGCCCTCGAAAGAGCCGCCACGTGAGCGCGGGCTTATGCCTGAACCCGCCGGGGAGTTCAAGTCCGCAGACGCGCGCTCCAGTCGGCCCGCGACAACCCGTAGAACAGGCTGTTCTTCCACTCGCCGCCGACGTTCCAGGTCCGCTCGGCGAAGCCCGTCTTCACGAAGCCGAGCCGCTCCAGCAGGCGAATCGACGCGGCGTTCTCCGGATCGACGTCGGCGGTCAGGTCGTCGATCTCCCGCGTGGCGAAGACATGGTCGATCGCCGCCGCCACCGCCTCTCCGGCGATGCCCTGTCCCCAATGCCCGGGATGCAGGATGTAGCCGACGTCCGGCAGGCGCCAGAAGCCGGCCTTGCCGATCACCACGCCGTCCCGCTCGATGACGAAGTCCGGATGGTCCGGACCGTTGGCGATCATGCCGTCCAGCCAGTCCCGCGTCTGCTCGAGGCTGTCGTGCGGCGGGGTCGACCACCAGCGGGTGGCGCGCGGGTCCGACAGCACGGCGTGCATCGCCGCCAGATCGTCCGGCCTGGCGGTGCGCAGTCTCAGTCGGGGCGTGACGATCTCCATCCCCGGCCAGTGAGGCCAGACAGGGGAACGGTCAAGCCAGCGGCCGCTCCATGACGATGAAGTGGAGGTCATCCCGGAGCGGCAGTCCGAACCGCGGATCGCCATAGGGAAACGGCAGGGTCCCGCCGGTGGGCTCGTACCCCAGTCGCCGATACCAGGCGATCAGCGTCTCCCGCTGTGGAAACACCGAGATGCGCACCCGGCGCGCGCCGAAGCGCTCGGCCAGCGCCTCGTGCGCCGCCTCGACAAGCCGCCGGCCCAAGCCTCCGCCCTGCACGACCGGGCTGACGGACAGCATGCCGAAATAACCGGTCCCCTCTCCCCGGTCGGCGATGAGGACGCAGCCGAGCAGCTCCTCGCCGCGCCAGGCGGTCAGCATCGCCTGCGCCGGATCGGCCAGAATCGAGGCCAGATCCTCGGGGTCGGTGCGCTGGCCGCCCAGCAGGTCGGCCTCGGTCGTCCAGCCGGCCCGCGACGCCTCGCCACGGTAGGCGCTCTCGATCAGGCGATGCAGCGCCGGAATGTCGGATGGGTCCGCGCCCCGGATGATGATCTCAGTCATGGAGCAGATCGTCCGCCACGGCCTCGCCGATCGCCAGCGAGCTCGTCAGGCCGGGGCTCTCGATTCCGAACAGGGCCATGAGTCCGTCGACTCCGTGATCGTCGCGGCCGCGCAGCTGGAAGTCGGGCTGCGGCTCGCGCGGCCCGTGCAGTTTGGGCCGGATGCCGGCGTAATCGGGAGTCAGGTCGCCGTCCGGCAACCCGGGCCAGAAGCGGCGGATGTAGCGCTCGAACTCCGCCGCCTTGCCGGCATCGACGGAATAGTCCTCGCTCTCGACGTAGGCGAGATCCGGCCCGAACACCGCCTGCCCGCCGAGGTCCTTACGATAATGAGTGCCGAGCGCGCCCGGAATGGGCGGCGGATAGATCAGCCGCTCGAACGGGGCCTTTCCGGCCAACCGGAAGTAGACGCCCTTGCCGAAATGGCCGGCCGGGATGCGGTCTGCCGGATAGCCTTCGATCCTGGCCGCGACACCCTGCGCTCCAAGGCCGGCCGCGGTGACCAGCAGCCGGGTGGTCAGGGTCGTCCCGCCCTCCCCGCCGGTCGCAACGGTGAAGCCGCCGCCCGGCAGCGGCTCGGCCCGCTCGAACGGAGTCGAGACCACAACCGAGCCGCCGGCGTCCTCGATCTCGGCCTGCAGCGCCAGCATGTAGCCGTGGCTGTCGAACACGCCGCTCTCGGGCGACAGGATGGCGGCATGGGCGTTCAACCCGGGCTCCAGCGCCCGCGCCTGTGCGCCGGTCAGATGCTCCAGCCCCTCGACCTCATTGGCCGTGGCCAGTTCGAAGATGGTCTCGATGCGCGGAACTTCGGCCTCGTCTGTCGCCACCACCAGCTTGCCGCAGCGGCGGTGGTCGACCTTGTGGCTGTCAAGGAAGGCGTACAGCAGCCGCCGGCCCTGCACGCAGAACCGCGCCTTGAGCGAGCCGGTCGGGTAGTAGAGCCCGCCGTGGATGACCTCGCTGTTGCGCGACGACACGCCCTGGCCGATGTGCGGCCCCTTCTCGAGCACCAGCACCGACAGGCCGCGCGCCGCCAGCGAGCGTCCGCAGGCCAGACCGACCGCCCCGGCTCCCACCACGACGGCGTCGAAGTCGAAGCTCACTCCACGACCCGGGAGGATCGGGGCCCGTAGAGATGCGCTGCCCGGGCCTCGAAACAATGCATCAGCTTGCCGACGGCGCGGTCGAAATTGGCCTGCAGCATCATGTCGAGCAGCCGCGACTTGAAGGCGAAGTCGATGAAGAATTCGACCCGCGTCCCCTGCGGATCAGGGAAGAATTCCCAGCGGTTCCTGAGGTGGTGGAACGGCCCGCGCAGAAGGCCGACTTCGACCTTGGGCGCGGCGCGATCATGCCGGACCCAGGTCGAGAACCGTTCCTTGAGCACGGAAAACCCGACCGCCGCCTCGGCGTCGACCAGCGTCACCCCCGGCGCCTCTTCTCGCTCGCCCCAGACCCGCATCGACGACACCCACGGCACGAACTCCGGATAGGCGCGCACGTCGGCGACCAGCGCGGCGAGCTGGTCGGGCTGGTAGGGCAGGATTTTAGTGACGCGGTGGACGGCCAAGGGCGGCTCAGCGGCCGGTCTGCGCCAGCCGCGCCGCCTTTAGCCGCGCGAAGTCCTCGCCGGCGTGATGCGACGAGCGGGTCAGCGGCGACGACGACACCATCAGGAAGCCCTTGGCCCGGGCGATGGCCTCATAGGCCTTGAACTCTTCCGGCGTCACGAACCGCTCGATGGCGGCGTGCTTGCGCGTCGGCTGCAGGTATTGGCCGATGGTGATGAAGTCGACGCCGGCGGACCGCATGTCGTCCATCACCTGCATGACTTCTTCCCTCGTCTCGCCGAGGCCGACCATGATGCCGGACTTGGTGAACTGGTTCGGGTCGCGCTCCTTGACCATCTGCAGCAGGCGCAGGCTGTGGAAGTAGCGCGCCCCCGGCCGGATCTTCAGGTACAGCCGCGGCACGGTTTCGAGGTTGTGGTTGAACACGTCGGGCGTGGCGTCGATCATCACCTCGGCCGCCCCGTCCTTGCGCAGGAAGTCGGGGGTCAGGATCTCGATCGTCGTGCCGGGCGCCTGCAGCCGGATCTGGCGCACCACCTCTGCGAAGTGGGCGGCGCCGCCGTCGGCCAGGTCGTCGCGGTCCACCGAGGTGATGACCACGTGGTTCAGGCCCATCTGCTGCACGGCCAGACCCACCTTGGCCGGCTCTTCCGGATCCAGCGGTTGCGGCAGGCCGGTCTTGACGTTGCAGAAGGCGCAGGCCCGCGTGCAGGTGTCGCCCATGATCATCAGGGTGGCGTGCTTCTGGCTCCAGCATTCGCCGATGTTCGGGCACGCGGCCTCTTCGCAGACCGTGTGGAGCCCCTTCTCCTTCACGATCGCCCGGGTGGCGTTGTACTGACCCGAGCCGGGCGCCTTGACGCGCAGCCAGTCGGGCTTCTTCAGCACGGCCGTCTCGGGCCGGTTCTGCTTTTCCGGGTGACGCAGTTCGGCCGGCGTCTTCGTCAGGGTGTCGATCAGCGTGACCAAGGCGGCGCGGGCTCCGGGCGTGGCGAAACCGCTATGTCGTCTTTCCGGGTGGCGAAGGCAAGGCGCTCGCCGCGCTCACGCCGGGTAACACATCTTTTCAACCCTGAACCGCCGCTCTAGTTTGCGCACTCAGACCAAGGCGCGGCCAACGCGCCACGGAGGATGTATTTGCGCCTGCCCCTGGACCCCAAGGTCGTCGAGGAAACCGTCTTCGACGCCCTGATCGCGGCCCGCGACACCTACGGCGACAAGGAGATCCTGGAGGACCAGGATCGCAAGCCTCTCACCTACACCGGACTGATCCGGGCGGCCTTCGTGCTCGGCCGCAAGATCGCCGCCATGACCGAACCGGGCGAACGGGTCGGCATCCTGCTGCCGTCCAGCATGGGGGTGGTGGTCACCTATTACGGCCTGCACGCGCACGGCCGCGTGCCGGTGATGCTCAACTTCACCTCGGGCGAGCGCAACGTGAAAGCCGCCGTCCAGGCGGCCGGCGTCGGCAAGGTCCTGACCGCCAAACGCTTCATCCAGCAGGCGAAGCTGGAGGAGTTGATCGGCCATATCGAAAGCGTCGCCGAGGTCGTCTGGCTGGACGACGTACGCAAGTCGATCGGTCTGCCGGACAAGCTGTACGGCCTGATGGCCGGGCTGATGCCGAAGCGGTTCCGGGTGAAGACCGAGCCGTCGTCGCCCGGCGTGGTGCTGTTCACCTCCGGCAGCTTCGGCGCGCCCAAGGGGGTCGTGCTCAGCCAGTGGAATCTCGTGGCCAACTGCCGCCAGGTGGCCCAGCACATCGAGCTGAAGCCCGAATGGGTGATGTTCAACCCCCTGCCGACCTTCCACTGCTTCGGCCTTACCGGCGGCGTGTTGCTGCCGCTGCTGCAGGGCATGAAGGCGTTCCAGTACCCCTCCCCGCTGCACGCCCGGCAGATCGTCGAGCTGCTGCCGCAGGTGAAGGCGTCGATCCTGTTCGCCACCGACACCTTCCTGAACCAGTACGCCCGCGTCGCCGGCCCCGATGACTTCGCCACCCTCGAGTTCGTAGTGGCCGGGGCCGAGCGGGTGCGCGACGAGACCCACCATCTGTTCAACACCCGCTTCCGCGGCCTGAAGCTGCTCGAGGGCTACGGGGCCACCGAGGCCGCGCCGGTGGTGGCGGTGAACCATCCGGACCGCAACCGCCCCGGCACCGTCGGCCAGATGCTGCCCGGCATGGAATGGCGCCTGGAAACCGTGCCCGGTATCGACGAGGGCGGCCGTCTCTACCTCCGCGGGCCCAATGTCATGGAGGGCTATCTGTCGCCCGACGATCCGATGGAGATCGAGCCGCTGGAAGGCGGCTGGCACGACACGGGCGACATCGTCTCGATCGACGACGAGGGTTACGTCTGCATCCTCGGGCGGGTGAAGCGGTTCGCCAAGATCGGCGGCGAGATGGTCTCGCTGACCGCCGTCGAGGGACTCGCCAGCGCCGTCTGGCCCGAGGCCCGCCACGCGGTGGTCTCGGTGCCCGACAGCCGCAAGGGCGAGAAGCTCGTGCTGGTTACCGACCGCAAGGACGCCGACGTTTCGCGCCTCGCTGAATGGGCCCGCAGCCACGGCGCGCCGGAACTCGCGGTGCCCAAGAAGATCATGCGCGTGGGCGAGGTGCCGGTCCTCGGCACGGGCAAGACCGACTATGTGGCGATCCAGCAGATGGTCGAGCTCGACAAGGCCGCCTAGGGTCCGGCAGCGGACATTTTGTTGTAACTGGCACCGACTCGGTTTCAGACTGGCCTTCCCACTGAGGGAGGAATCCATGTTCGACCGGTTTTCCGGCTACCAGCCGCAGCTGCTCAGCGTGCTGCGCATCGTTACGGGTCTGCTGTTCGTCAGCCACGGTACGGCCAAGGTGCTCGGCTTCCCCGCAATGGACGGATTGCCTGCGCCCGGTCTCAGCCTCGCCGGTCTGTCCGGACCGCTGGAACTGCTGTTCGGCGCGCTGTTCCTGATCGGCCTGTTCACCCGCCCCGTCGCCTTCCTGGCCGCAGGCTTTTGCGCGGTCGGCTACTGGACCGTGCACGGGATGCAGAGCCCGTTCCCGCTTGTGAACGGCGGTGAGACCATCGTGCTGTACTGCTTCGTTTTCCTGTATTTCGCCGCCGCCGGGGCCGGTCCCTGGAGCGTCGATGCGGCGATGCGCAAGAAGGGCTAGCCGATCCGCACGCCCGTCATCGAGATCGAGCCGCCCTCGATGACGTCGTTGAAGAAGCTGACGTCGTCGCCCGGCAGCCGCTGGGCGGCGACGTACAGCAGCGGCAGGAAATGTTCGTCGGTGGGCACGCTCAGCTGCGCGTCCTCGGCCAGTCCGACCCAGTCGATCAGGGCGTCGTCGTCGCCGCGGACCAGCGCCGCCTTGACGGCCTCATTGAACTGCGTCGCCCAAGCGTAGGGTTCGCCGCCGGCCCGCTTCCAGGTGCGCAGATTGTGCACGAAGTCGCCGGAGCCGGCGATCACCACACCCTCGTCCCGCAACGCCGTCAGCCGCCGTGCGAGTTCGAAATGGCCGCGGGCGTCCAGCCGGCGGTCGAGCGAAAGCTGTATGATCGGCACGTCCGCCTCGGGCCATACGTGGGCCATCACCGACCAGGTCCCGTGATCCAGTCCCCATTCGGTCGTCGGAGCGGCGCCGGTCAGTGCGGCGACGCGCGAGGCCAGCTCGGGCGAACCCGGCGCGGGATAGCGCATCGCATGCAGTTCTGCCGGGAAGCCGCCAAAATCGTGGATAGTTTCCGGCTCAGGCTGCGCCGTCACGGCGGGCCCGTCCGTTTCCCAATGGGCCGAGACCATCACCATGCCTTCCGGCCTGCCGATGGCGCGGCCGAGCTCGCGCCAGGCGTCCGCATAGGAACCGCCCAAGGCGTTCATGGGCGAGCCGTGGCCGAAGAAAAGGGCGGGCTGCCGGGTCATGGCGTTCTCCATCTGTAACAACATGTGTGTCAGATGTAGGATCAAGTGCCGCTGAGGCAAGCGTCCGGCGTCAGCGTCCGATCCGCGGCCCCAGCGGGCAGACCCGGTCGTAGAACTCGGCCGGAGCGGGCGCCACGCCGCCATGGAGCAGGCGGAAGCGATGTTCCACCACCATCGCCTGCTGTTCGATGTTCAGGCCGCCCCAGTTGCAGTCCATGCCGACCGGATATTCGTAGGACGCCGGCCGGTCGCCGGCGCGGAGCTTGCCGGTCAGCAGGTTCACCCCCTGCTGGGCCTGCCAGACATGGGTCAGTTCATGGACCAGCACGGCCTGAAGCTTCAGCGGCGCCGAGGCGATGTCGGCCGGCAGGCTCCGCCGGGGCCAGACGATCCACTCCCGTCCGAACCAGCGGCCCGGCACGAAGGCGCGATTGAACGGCCACGGCGCCGCCAGGAAGCGCACCCTCTCGCAACGCAGGGCGTCGCCGAACGCCTCGCGCGCCAGACCGGCCTCTCCGGCGGTCAGCGGCCGGATCACGGGGCGGCGACGGCTGCCACATAGCCGCCGGTGGGGCTGACCCACTCCCAATGCCATGGCTCATAGACATAAGGGACGAAGCCGAACCGCCCGGCGTTCTCGACCAGCCAGCGGTAGGTGGCGGTTCGGGTCATGTGCAGCCGGCTCGCCGGCGAGGTGTTGTCGACGCCGAGATCGGCCATCTGGCCGACATACAGGTCCACGGCGGTGCCGGTGCGGTGCGGCGAGCAGACGGCTCGGCGAAGGCCGTCGCAGTTGCCTTGGGCGGCGCATCGGGCGGCGTCCGCCTCGGGATCGCGGAAGCCGGAAAAGATCTGCAGCAGTTCCGGGTTCGCCGCCACTTCCGGGACCTCGGCGCGCGCGGCCGCCACCATCCGCCGGTAGGCGTCGAGCACGTCGCGCCTCAACAGGCGGGTCAGGCGGTCGGCGTGCTCCTCCGATTCGACCAGATAGCCCAGCTGGTACAGCGGCGGCGGCTCGGGGCACGGCTCCTCGCGCACCCGGGCCATGATGAATGGCCGCCGCTCCTGCCAGACGCCGCGGAAGACCTGGAAGGTCGCCGGGTCGAACCAGCCGGTCGCGGGCAGACCATGGGCGTACTGGAACTCCGCCAGCGCCCGGGCGAAACGCGGCGAACCCGGCGCGCAGGCCGTGCCCAGTTCCTTCTGGATCAGCGGCAGATAGGTCTCCCAGCCCCATTCAGCGGCGCCGAACGGCGTCCATTCCAGCGAATAGTGCGAGATGGCGTTGGCCAGCGCAGGGGCGCCCCATTCGATCTGGCCGGCGTCGCAGACCTCGGCCGCGTTGGGCCGGCCCTGCGCCCGCGCCTCGCCCGCGCCCGCCATCGCCCCGAGCAGGAGCGGCAGGGTGGCCAGCATCGACAGGAGGACGCGCTTCGACATGCCCCGATGGTGGCCCTAGCCGTGTGTCCACGGCAAGGCCCTTCGCCCGCCGAAGGACAGGACGGCCGCGCGGCTCGCGCGCGAGGCTCAAAGTCGGCATGGTGACGCTGCGGGCGACTCATCCGCCGCGCTTCGGATTCGTCCATGACCGACGCCCCTGCCTCGCCTGCCCGCCCCGCCCTGGCGCCCGTCCGGCGGTCCAACATGACGCTGGCAGCCTTCGCCGCCAGCTGCCTGCCTTACGCGGCGCTCGGCCTGCCCGTCTATGTCACCCTGCCCGAGTTCTACGCCAGCCACGTCGGCGTGCCGCTGGCCGCGGTCAGCCTGATCTTCCTGATCGTCCGGCTGGCCGACATCGTCGTGGACCCGTTCCTCGGCATGGTCATCGACCGGACCTCGACCAAATGGGGCCGCTATCGCGTGTGGATGGCCATCGGCGCGCCCATCCTGATGGGCTCGGTCGCCATGCTGTTCTTCGTCGGCCGGGGAGCCGGCGCGACCCACCTCGCGGTCTGGCTGGTGGTCATGTATTTGGGCTATTCGATCAGCCTGCTCAGCCAGATGAGCTGGGCCTCGGTGCTGTCGCCCGACTACGACCAGCGGTCGCGCATCTACGGCTTCTGGCAGGTGGCCAACATCATCGGCGTGCTGGCGGTGCTGCTGGTCCCCGTCGGCGCCCAGGCCATGGGCTATTCCTATATCGAGGCGGTGCGGATGCAGGGAGGCTTCATCGTCGCCCTTCTGCCGGTCGCCCTGCTGATCACCTTCGTCTTCACGCCCGAGCCGAAGAACGTCACGCCGCCGCCGCACGGCGGCTTGGGCGCAACGCTGGCCCTGATCGTCAGGCCCGTGCTGCGCCGCCTGCTGCTGTCGGACCTGATGCTGGGCGCCGCCCGCGGCCTGATCGGGGTTCTGTTCTTTTACTTCTTCGAGCAGGCGCGCGGTTTCGAGCGCGAGCAGACCTCGCTCCTGCTGCTGGTCTATTTCGTCGCCGGGCTCGTCGGCGCGCCCATCTGGGCCGTCCTCGCCACCCGGATCGGCAAGCACCGGGCGCTGGCCATCGGCAGCATCTATTTCGCGGTCAGTTTCGCCGCCGCGACCCTGCTGGTTCCGGCCGGCGCCTTCCCCGCCGCCCTCGGCGCCATGTTCGGCACGGGCCTGGCTTTCGGGGCCGCCGACCTGCTGCTGAGGGCCATGATGGCGGACGCATCCGACGCCATCCGGCTAGACACGGGCGCGGACCGGACCGGTCTGCTGTTCTCGATCCTCAACGCCACCTCCAAGCTGGGCTACGCGGTCTCGGTCGGCGCCTTCGCCGTGCTGGAGTGGATCGGCTTCGACGCGGCGCCCGGCGCGGTCAACGATCCGGGTGTGATCCTCGGCCTGCAGTGGCTGTTCATCGCCGCTCCGGTCGTCCTGCTGCTGATCTCTGCGCTGGTGCTGCGCATCTATCCGCTGACGCCCGAGAAGCACGCCGATATCCGGGCGCGGCTGGCCGCCCGCGATGGAGAGGCCGTGTGAGTCCCATCGACCGGCTCAACGCCATCATGGCGAAGCTGCGCGACCCGGTCGGCGGCTGCCCGTGGGACGTGGAGCAGACCTTCGCAACCATCGCCCCCTATACGCTGGAAGAGGCCTACGAGGTTGCCGACGCCATCGAGCGCGGCGATTTCGGCGATCTGAAGAGTGAACTTGGAGACCTGCTGTTCCAGGTCGTTTTCCATGCCCGCATGGCCGAGGAACAGGGCCTGTTCGCCTTCGACGATGTGGCGAACGCCATCGCCGACAAGCTGGAACGCCGCCACCCGCACGTGTTCGGCGACGAGGCCGCCAAGGCCGACGGCGCCGCCCAGAAGGCCCGCTGGGAGGACATCAAGGCCGACGAGCGCAAGTCGAGGGCGCAGCACGGCGTGCTCGACGATGTCCCTGTCGGCCTCCCCGCCCTCGCCCGCGCCGCCAAGCTGACCAAACGCGCCGCCCGCGTGGGCTTCGACTGGCCCTCGACCGACGAGGTCTTCGACAAGCTGGACGAGGAGGTCGCCGAACTGCGCGCCGAAATCACCGCCGGCGACCTGGAGAGGGCGCGCGACGAAATGGGCGACCTGCTGTTCGTGGTTGCCAACCTGGCGCGCAAACTGGGAGTGGAGCCGGAGGACGCCCTCCGCGGCGCGAACGCCAAATTCGTCCGCCGCTTCGGCTTCATTGAGGCGGAACTGGCGAAGGACGGGCGAACGCCGGAGCAGTCGGATCTGGCCGAGATGGACGGGCTGTGGGACGCGGCGAAGGCGGCGGAGCGAGCGTGAAGCCCGCCTATGACCTGATCATCTTCGACTACGACGGCGTGGTCGCGGACAGCGAGTTACTGAACAACCAGGTCCTGTCCGAACTGCTGACGGAGTGCGGCCTCCCCACCAGCCTCGACGACGCTCTGTCGATCTACATGGGGCGGCGTTGGCTCGACTGTGTGCCGCTGATCGAGGAACGGCTGGGCGGCCCCTGCCCGGATCATACCCATGGCGAATGGACCCGGCGCTGTCATGAGCGAGCGGCCTCTGAACTCCAGCCGGTCGCCGGGTTTCTCGATTTTCTTGCAGGTCGTGGCGAGGGACGCTGCATCGCCTCCTCCAGTCCGGTTTCGTGGATCGAGATGGGGCTCGAACGGTTCGGCGCGGCGGCCTCCTTCGGCGGCTCGATCTTCAGCGCCGCCGTCCACGTCACGCGCGGCAAGCCGCACCCGGATCTGTTCCTCCATGCGGCCGCGAAAATGGGCGTCGATCCCAGCCGGGCGCTGGTGATCGAGGACACACCCACCGGGGTGAGGGCCGGCGTGGCGGCCGGCATGACGGTCGTCGGCCTGTGCGCCGGCGGGCACATCCGCGAGGGTCATGCGCAACGCCTGCAGCAGGCGGGCGCTCATCACGTCGTGGGCGACTATCGCATGATCGGGAGGTTGCTGGACGAAGGTCCGCAGCCCTAGTCCAGCGCCTCCCTCAGGAACGCCAGCACTTGGGGCCAGCCGTCGGCGCGGGCCGCGATCAGGCCGTCGATCGTGCCGCCCAGCGACAGGATGTTCTGCAGTCCGGGCGTGTCCGCCGCCACCGGAGGGCCGAACACGGCGTGTCCCGCATCCGGATAGGACAGGTTGACGACCGGATGAGCAAAACGCTTCTCCCGCAGCCGCTGTTCGATCCGTTGCGCCATCTCGGTCGAGGGCCACAGGCCGTCCGCTTCGCCGGAGACCAGCATGACGGGTCCGGCGATGGCTTCGACCGGGATTTCGCTATCCGGCACGGCGCCAGGCAAACTGTCCCGGTACAGGTTGAAGATGCTGGTGAAGCCGTTGCTCAGGTCATAGGGCGTGTAGGCCAGCGGCGCACCATCCGCACTCCACGACGAACCGGTCTGTCCACCGGCCATGTCGATCCCCTGCCAGACGAGATGCGAGGGCACGGCGGCGACGACGGCCTTGATGCGCGGCTCGCGGCTGGCCGACAGGAGCGCCAGTTCCGCGCCTTTGGAGACGCCAACGGCCGCCACCGGGCCACGCACATCGTGCGCCTGAAGCCAGTCGATGGCGCGGCTGACGCTCTCGATCGGAATCCCGTCGAGTTTGGTCGGCTGCCCCTCTTCGCCGAAATAGGAGACGGCGATGCTCGCGAATCCCTCGCCCGCCAGGCGCCGGGCCAGGTTGCGGGCGCCCCGCAGTCCGCCTTCGGATCCGCCGAGCACGACCACAGCGCCGGGAGAGACCGGCTCGCCCCTCGCCGCGAAATATTCGGCGACCAGTCCGTCCTCACGGACGATCTCGGTGGCAGGTATCGGGACCGGGGCCGTCTGTGGGTGCGGCGGAGGCGGGGCGACGGCTGTCTGGCCGCCGGCCACGGCCAGGGCGGCCGAGGCGGCGAGAGAGGCGAAGATCATCGTCGTGCTCCAATGCGAAGCACTTTAGAGCGTAAAGTGTCTGGCATGGCAAGCCGGTGTTACGCGACGCTGAAGCCCAGGCGTCCCGGCAAGTCCGGTTACTGAAACTGCCGCTCGAACCGCCCCAGCGCCGCCGGATGCAGCCGCACCACAATGTGCGTCCGGCCTTCTTCGTCGGTCTCCCGACCGGTGACGCGGCCGTTCTCGTACAGCCACGCCAGCGCCTCGCCTTGCGATGGGTCCAGCACCAGCTCGGTCTCCGGATCGTCGTCGATCAGACCCGCGATCGTCTCGCGCAAGGCCTCGATCCCCTCCCCGGTCCAGGCCGACACCGCCACCGCCTGACCCTGCCTCCGCAGCCGCTCCGCCTGACCCAGCACCGTCTCGCGAGCCTGCTCGTCCAGCAGGTCGATCTTGTTCCAGACCTCCAGCACCCGGCGCGTCTTGCCCTCCGGCGTCGCGATCTGTTTCAGCACCGCCTCGACGTCCTTGCGCTGCGCCTCGCTGTCCGGGCTGGCGATGTCGCGGACATGCAGGATCAGATCGGCCTCGCCCACCTCCTCCAGCGTGGCGCGGAAGCTCTCGACCAGTTCGTGCGGCAGGTCGGAGATGAAGCCGACGGTGTCAGCCACGATGGCCGGCCGGCCCTGCGGCAGGCGGATGGTGCGCTGGGTGGTGTCCAGGGTGGCGAACAGCAGGTCCCTGGCCAGCACCTCCGAGCCGGTCAACCGGTTGAACAGCGTCGACTTGCCGGCGTTGGTGTAGCCGACCAGCGCGACCGTCGGGAACGGTGCCTTCTGGCGCTGCTTGCGGTGCAGGCCGCGGGTGCGGCGCACCTCCTCCAGCTCGGTCTTCAGCTTGACGATCCGGTCGGCGATCAGGCGCCGGTCGAGCTCGATCTGGGTCTCGCCGGGGCCGCCCGTGCTCCCGGTGCCGCCGCGCTGCCGCTCCAGGTGGGTCCAGGTCCGCACCAGCCGCGAGCGCTCGTAATCGAGCCGCGCCAGCTCGACCTGCAGCCGGCCTTCCTTCGTCCGCGCCCGGCGGCCGAAGATCTCGAGGATCAGCCCGGTGCGGTCGATGACCTTGCAGTCCCAGGCCTTCTCCAGATTGCGCTGCTGCACTGGCGACAGGTCGTCGTCGACGACCACGGCCTCGGCCTCGGCCGCGCGCACCAGCGCCGCCAATTCGTCCACCTTGCCCGAGCCGAACAGCGTCGCCGGCGTCGGCTTGCGGACCCGCACGATCTCCTCGGCGCGGACGTCGAGGTCCAACGCGCGGGCGAGGCCGACGGCCTCCTCAAGCCGTTCTTCAGCCAGCCGCGAGCTTTCGCTGCGGCCGTCCGGGTGAATGACGATGGCCCGGATCAGCGGGACGGCGTGGTCGATCAGTTGGCTGGCCAAGTCTGGGAAGTTCGCTTTCTTGTTCGGGAACGTGCGCCCGGACGATCAACCGCCGGCGCTGTCATACGATCCGGCGCGAGCCGGACAGAGTGCAGAGATAGTGCGCCCGGAGCCGATTTGAAGCGGCCTCAGTCCTCGTCGGCCTCGGGCTCGTACAACTGCACCGGCGCCGACGGCATGATGGTCGAGATGGCGTGCTTGTAGACCAGTTGCGACTGGCCGTCCCGGCGCAGCAGCACACAGAAGTTGTCGAACCAGGTCACGATGCCCTGCAGCTTGACGCCGTTGACGAGGAAGATGGTCAGCGGCGTCTTGGTCTTGCGGACGCTGTTGAGGAAGGTGTCCTGAAGGTTCTTGGACTTGTCTTGCGACATGGCAGGTTCAGCCTGTTCTTGTTGTTTCACTGGCCGGTCAGCGCCGGCCGCCGCACCATAAACGCCCCCGCGCCGGTCGCAACGCCTAGATGGCGTCGTGGCGCGCCTGTTCGATATAGAGCGCCCGCAGCTTCGTCGCGACCGGTCCCGGTTCGCCGTCGCCGATCTTCGTCCCGTCGATCGACACCGCCGGCATCACGAAGCCGCTGGCGGAGGTGTAGAAGGCCTCCTTCGCCCGCTTCGCCTCGTTCACCGAGAAGGCGCGCTCCTCGACCTCCAGCCCCTCGGCGGCGGCCATGCGCATCACCGCCGCGCGGGTGATCCCGTGCAGGATGTTCGACTGGGTGTCGCGCGTCCGCAGCTTGCCGGTCTCGTCGACGATCCAGGCGTTGGTCGAGGAGCCTTCGGTGACCAGCCCCATCTCGTCGACCATCCAGGCCTCCGCCGCCCCGCGTTCCTTCGCCGCCTGCTTGGCCAGCACGTTCGGGAGCAGGCCGACGGTCTTGATGTCGCAACGGCCCCAGCGGATGTCCGGCTGGGTGATCACGGCCACGCCCTTCTCGGCCGCCGCATTGCCCTTCGACAGCGGCAGGGAGCGGGCGGTGACGATGACGCTGGGCGGCGTCCCCTCAGGCGGGAACGGATGATCGCGCCGGGCCGTGCCGCGAGTGACCTGGATGTAGACCAGCCCCTCGCGCACGCGGTTGCGCCGCACAGTCTCCGCCAGCACCCGGGCCAGCGCCTCGCGGGTCATCGGGATCGGGATGCGCAGCTCGTTCAGACTGCGGTGCAGCCGGGTCATGTGGCCGTCGAAGTCGGCCAGCCGGCCGTCGAACACCGACCAGACTTCGTAGACGCCGTCGGCGAACTGGAAGCCACGGTCCTCCACATGGACGGTGGCGTCGGCGTGCGGCCGGTAGGTTCCGTTGACGTAGGCGACGCGGCTCATGCCTCGACGCCCCCATCTTCCTCCTCGTCAACCGCGCCGCGCGCCGGCGAGACGCCGAGCGACTTCAGCTTGCGGTGCAGGGCCGAGCGTTCCATGCCGATAAAGGCCGCGGTGCGCGAGATGTTGCCGCCGAACCGCATGATCTGCGCCGCCAGATATTCACGCTCGAACACCTCGCGGGCCTCGCGCAGCGGCAGGGCGATGATCCGTTCGGCCCCCAGCGAGCCGCTGGTCCCGGTGTTGGTCGCCTCCTGCGGCAGGGCGTCGGCGCCGATCGGCTCGTTCGCATCGCCGGTCGCGAGGATCAGCAGCCGTTCGACGTTGTTCCTCAGTTGACGCACGTTGCCCGGCCACGGATGGACCTGCAGCACGGCGATGGCGTCGTCGCCGAGCCGCCGCCGGGGCAGGCCCTGCGAGGTCGACAGGGTCTCGATGAAATAGTCGACGAGCTCCTGGATATCCTCCCGCCGCTCCGAAAGGGCCGGGACGCGGATGGGCACCACGTTGAGCCGGTGGAACAGATCCTCGCGGAACCGGCCCTCGGCGATCTCCTGCTTCAGGTCGCGCGAGGTCGAGGTGATCACCCGCACGTCGACCTGGACATCCTGCTCGCCGCCGACCCGGCGGAAGCGCTGTTCGACGAGCACGCGCAGGATGCGGCTCTGGCTCTCGCGCGGCATGTCGCCGACGTCGTCCAGATAGAGGGTGCCGTTGTGAGCCCGCTCGAACACGCCGATCTTGCTGGGGCGGCCGTCGTGGCCCTCCTCGCCGAACAGCTCGAGGTCGAGCCGCTCCGGCGTCATGCCCGCCGCCGCGATGGCTACGAACTCGCCCCTCGATCGGGCGCTGGCCTCGTGGATCTGGCGCGCCACCAGCTCCTTGCCGCTCCCCGGCGGGCCGGAGATCAGCACCCGGCTGTTGGCCGGGGCGACCTTGGCGATGGTGCTGCGCAGCGCCTGCGCCGCCGCGGACCGGCCGATGAAACCCGTCGGCGCCGCGACTTGGGCCCGCAGGCGGCGGTTCTCGCGCTTCAGCGACGATGCTTCCAGCGCACGCTGAACAACAACCACCAACCGGTCGGATTTGAAGGGCTTTTCGATGAAGTCGTAGGCCCCGCGCTGCAGGGCCGTGACGGCCGTCTCGATATTGCCGTGGCCCGAGATCATCACCACGGGCAGGTCGGCGTCGAGCCCCTTGATCACATCCAGCAGCTCCAGCCCGTCCAGCCCGCCGCCCTGCATCCAGATATCCAGCAGGGCCAGCGACGGCTTGCGCGCCCGGATCGCGGCCAGCGCCTCGTCGGAGTTGGAGGCCGTGCGCACGGCGTGGCCCTCGTCCTCGAGCAGGCCTGAAACCAGTTCGCGGATGTCGGACTCGTCGTCGACGACCAGAATATCGGCTCCCGTGGATCGCATGTCGCCTCGCTATTCGCCGGCCGGAACGGTCGGGGATCGGGACGCTTTCGCATCCTTGCTCCCGGCCGCGGCCGCTTGCAGTGGGGATTTCAGGGGGAAGACCAGGCACACGCGCGCGCCGGACAGCTGCTCGGCGTCGGCCAGCTTCAGCTCGCCGCCGTGCTCCTCGCAGATGCGCTTGACGATGGCCAGGCCGAGGCCGGTGCCCTTCTCGCGCGTGGTCACATAGGGTTCCGTGAGGCGGTCGCGGTCCCGGGCGGGAAGGCCGATGCCATCGTCCTCGATGATGAAGGTGGCGAGGCCGTCGGCGACATCCAGCCGGGCGGAGACGCCGGGACGCTTGCCGTCCGCGGGCCTGGGCGCGACCGCGCGGCGCGCCGCCACCGCCTCGCCGGCGTTCTTGAGAATGTTGGTCAGGGCCTGCCCGACCATCCGCCCGTCGGCGTGCAGCACGACGGCGGGCAGTGGTTCGATCAACTCGACGCCGATATCCGGCGCCGCCACCCGCTGGGCGAAGACCGCCTCACGCAGCAGTTCGGCCGGGTTCTCGGCGGTGAAGCGCGGCGCCGGCATCCGGGCGAACGACGAGAATTCGTCGACCATGCGTCCGATGTCGCCGACCTGGCGGATGATGGTCTCGGTGCAGCGGTCGAACACCTCGACGTCGTCCCCGACCTGCTTGCGGTAGCGGCGGCGCAGCCGCTCGGCCGACAGCTGGATCGGCGTCAGCGGGTTCTTGATCTCGTGGGCGATGCGTCGCGCCACGTCGCGCCAGGCCGCGTTGCGCTGCGCCGTCACCAGCCGAGTGATATCGTCGAAGGTCAGCACCATCTCGCCGCCGACTCCGCCCTCGATCCGCACCCGCAGGCGACGCGTCTCGCCGTCCCGGCTGACGTCGATCTCCTCCTCGATGTGGGCCTCGGCGCGGCCGGCGAGCTCGCTCAGCTCCGGCGCCGCCTCGCCAAGGGGCCGGCCGATGATCTCCTCGCCCGCCGTCAACCCGAGAAGCTCGACGGCGCTGTCGTTGATGGCCGACACCCGCCGCCGTTTGTCGACGCCGATCACGCCTGCGGAAACCCCGGACAACACCGTCTCGATGAACCGGCTGCGGCCCGTGGCCTCTTCGCTGGCGGCCCTCAACGCCGCCTGCTGCGCCTCGAGGTCGCCGGTCATCCGGTTGAAGGCGGCGTTCAGATTCTTGATCTCGCCGGGACCGTCCTCGTCCTCGACCCGCGCGGTCAGGTCGCCGCCGGCGACGCGGTCGGCGGCCTCGACCAGACGTCCGATCGGCCCCGAAATAGCGCTCGCCGCCGACATGCCCAGCCAGACCGCCCCGACCAGCACCAGCAGGGCCGTTTCGATATAGCTGAGGGCGAAGGCGGCCTGGATGCGGTCCCGGCTCTCCTCCGCCTCGCGGTAAGCGACGATGGCCGCCTCGCCGTTGCGCATCTGCGCGATCAGTCCCGGCTGCAACGGCCGGACGAGATAGAGGTAGGCGTCTCCATAGCCCGTCAGCGGATACAGCGTCCGTATCGTGTCTGGATTTTCGGTCACGTCGATCGGCGCGGTTTCGCCTTGGGCGGCCTCTTCGAGATCCTGTCGCGATGGGGCGAAATAGGGCGGCGCGTCCTCCAGCTCGCCCCGCGCCAGCACCTGCCCATCGCCGTCGACGATATACAGCGCCGGGTAGCCGAACAGGTCGGCCACCTGGGCCAGGAACTCCGAGAACTGGATTCGGTAGGCGAAGCGGGCGCGCGCTTCAGGAGCGGCCAACTCGCTGGCGATGGTCGCAAGGTCCGCTTCAACCTCGAGACTGACGTCCCGGACATAAGCCCGGCCGATCTCGGCGCTGTTCCTGACTGCGGAGCTGACATTGTCGCTGAACCATTGATCCACCCCGCGGTTGACCAGCACGCCGAACACCAGGGCGATCAGCACCGCCGGCACGAGAGCCACCATCGAGAACAGCGTCACGAAGCGCAGGTGCAGCCTCGCTCCGGCATGAGTGCGCTGCTGGAACAACAGGAACACCCGCCGCCCGACCACGATCGCCAGGCTGCCGATCAGCAGGAGGTTGACGCCGAGGACGACCAGCACGGCCTGGCTAGCCATTCCGCGCGCGCCCTCGCCGCTCGCGCCCGGCGCCACGGCCACCAGCCAGATCGCCGCGACGGTGATCAGGAAGGCGACGGTGTAGGCGATCAGGAAGGTGTTGCGCCGGCGCTCCTCGGACCAGCCGGCGAACCAGCGCGCCGGTCCCCGGAGCGGGGCGGCGTCAGCTTCGGCTGCCGTGGAGGGCGTTTCCGTCATGCCGCTCCAGCTTCGGCGAACTGTGGCTCAATATCAACAACCGAGTTGCCTGAAAGCGTCACTGTCCGCCACAACTCCGCGAGGGCGGCCTCCACCTGCTCCGGCGTCTCAAGCCGGCACAGCCGCGCCTTGGCCGCGCGTCGCTCCAGCGGATCGGTCGGCCACGGCGCCTGTTCGACATACCAGCCGAGATGCTTGCGGAACATCTTCAGGCCCAGCGGCATGCCATAGAAGGCCACCGAGGCGCGCAGATGCTCGATCACGATGGCCAGCCGTTCCTCCGTCCCCGGCTCCTCCAGCACCGTCCCATCGGCCAGCGCCCGCTCCAGGTGCGCCGCCAGCCACGGTCGCCCATAGACGCCGCGGCCGAGCATCAGCGCGTCCGCCCCCGACTGTTCCAGCGCCGCCCGGGCGTCTTCCGCCGTGACGATGTCGCCGTTGACGATCACCGGCACGCCGACCGCCGCCTTGACCTCGCCGACCGCGGTCCAGTCGGCGACGCCGGTGTAGAACTGCTGCCGCGTGCGCCCGTGCACCGTCACCGCCCTGACGCCGATGGCCTCGGCCCGCCGCGCCAGCTCCGGCGCGTTGCGGCTGGTGTCGTCCCAGCCCAGCCGCATCTTGACGGTCACCGGCCGCGAGGTCGCGTTCACCGCCGACTCGATCAGCCGGCAGGCCAGGTCCGGCGTCCGCATCAGGGCCGAGCCGCAGGCCGAGCCCGTGACTTCCTTGGCCGGGCAGCCGAAATTCAGGTCGATGATGTCGGCCCCGGCACGCTCGGCCATGCGCGCGCCCTCGGCCATCGCCGCCGGATCGCGCCCGACCAGCTGGATCACCGTCAGCGGCAGGCCCTCCCCGACCGCCGCGCGCCGCACTACGTCCGGCCGCGCCCGCGCCAGCTCGGCGGCGGCGACCATCTCGGTGGCGACGTAGGCCGCGCCCAGACGGCTGGCCAGCCGCCGGAACGGCAGGTCGGTGATGCCGGTCATGGGCGCGGTCAGCACCCGGCCGGGCACCCACACGTCGCCGATCTGGAGGCCGTTGCGCATGGGCCGGCAGATAGGGGTTTTGCGCCGCCGGGTCCAATCCCGGCGCGAACCTCAGAAGACGGCGATAGCGGCCCGGATCGCGAGGACGAGCAACACCGCGCTCGCCGCCATGAACACCGCGAAACGCACCGGGATCGCATTGACCAGCGCCTGTATCAGGCTGTGCGCCACCCGCAGCGCCACATAGGCCCAGGCCAGCCCGAGGTTGAGCCCGTCGCCCCGATCCAGCAGGGCCAGGGTCAGCGCGACCGCGTAGAACAGCGTCGGCTGCTCCATCAGGTGGTTGTAGTTGTCGGCCTTCCAGCGCACGCGGGGCGGCAGACCGCCCAGCATGACGTCCCGCGGCAGGGTCGGGTCCAGCTTTGTCCGCGCCTGGATCATGGCAGGCAACCTGGTGGCGTAGAGCCAGGCCCACATCACCATCGACCAGAGCACCAGGGTGATGACCGGCTGCAGCATGGCGTGGGTCATGGTTCGTCCTCCCACGGCCACGCTCGCCCGCACGGGCCGGGCTGTCAAACAGCGGCCCCTGTCGCGGCTCTCGTCAGCGCGGCAGGGCGTGTCTACAAGCGGGCCATGAGCTTCTCAGCCGTCATCGTCGCCGCCGGAACGGGATCCCGCGCGGGCGGGCCCAAGCAATGGCGCGAGCTGGGCGGTCGGCCCGTGTTGCGCTGGTCCGCCGAAGCCTTGCTGGCCGCCGGGGCGTCGGAGCTGGCTGTGGTCGTCGCCCCCGGCGCCGAAGCCCTCGCGGTCGACGCGCTGACTGGTCTCGATCGATGGTTCGCCGTCGCCGGCGGCGCGACTCGCGCGGACTCGGTTCAGGCGGGTCTGAACGCCCTCGCGGCCGCGCCTGACACCAGGGTGCTGATCCATGACGCCGCCCGGCCCCTGCTGGACGCCTTGACCATCGGCCGGGTTCTCGCCGCCCTCGACGGGCATGCCGCAGCCCTGCCGGTCCTGCCCGTCGCGGACAGCCTGCGCCGGGGCGTCGACGAGATCATGGGCGACCCTGTCGACCGGGAAGGACTCTGGCGCGCCCAGACACCGCAGGGATTTCGGCTCCAGACCATCCGGGACGCCTATGCCGGTTGGAGAGGGCCGTCCCCGCCGACCGACGATGTCGAAGTGGCCCGCGCGGCCGGGCACGCCGTGGCCATGGTGGCTGGCGACCCGCGTCTGCTGAAGCTCACCTTCCCCGAGGATATCACCATGGCCGAGGCCCTGCTCCCGCGTCGGACCCGCGTCGGCCAGGGCTTCGACGCCCACCGCTGGGGCCCGGGCTCGTCGGTCTGGCTGTGCGGCGTCGAGATCGCCCACGACCAGGCCCTGATCGGTCATTCGGACGCGGACGCCGGCCTGCACGCCCTGACCGACGCCATCCTCGGGGCCATGGGCGACGGCGACATCGGCGACCATTTCCCGCCCACCGATCCGCAGTGGAAGGGCGCCTCGTCCGACCGCTTCCTGACCCACGCCGTCGAGCGGCTGCACGCCCGTGGCGGCCGTGTGATCAATGTCGACGTGACCCTGATCTGCGAGCGGCCCAAGGTGAAGCCGCACCGTCAGGCGATGCGCGACCGCCTCGCCGCCCTGCTCTCGCTCCCGCTGGAGGCCGTCAGCGTCAAGGCCACCACTACCGAGGCCATGGGCTTCACCGGCCGCGGCGAGGGCCTCGCGGCGCAGGCCATCGCCACCATCGACCTGCCCGCCTAGAGCGAAATCGGTCGAGTTGGACCCTTGTCCAACTCGGCGCAGATTGCGCTCCAGCATTTAGCCTGGACCACTTTTTGGATGCAGGTCGATTCGAACCGAAGCAAAACTGGCCTAGGGCCGCTCGGGCGGCGGCCGGAACGACCGCCACAGCGCCCCGAACAGATTGACGTAGTCGTCGGTCCACGGACGCACCGCCGTGTCAGGGACCTCGCGCCAGTTCGGCCTGCCGCGGAAGTCGGCCAGCCCCCGGTCGGTCGGCGAGAGCACCACGGCCTCGGTCGAGGCGATGGCCATCTGCGGCATGGAGTCGTCCTCGACGTAGAGGCCGTGCAGCGCCGGCCGGCCCAGCGTCCGCGCCGCAGCGATGGTCGGCAGGACGATCTCGAGGTTGCGGTTCGACAGGTGCAGCAGCACCACGCCCTCGGGCTTCAGCAGTCGCAGATAGCCTTCGATGGCCTCGACGGTCAGCAGGTGGGTCGGCACCGCGTCCGACGAGAAGGCGTCGATGATCAGCAGGTCGTAGCTCCCCGCCGGCTGGTCGCCCAGCGTCAGCCTGGCGTCGCCCAGAACCGTCTGCACCTCCCCGACGGCGCAACCGGAGATGTAGGTGAACCATCTCGGATCGCGCGACATCCGGTCGACCATCGGATCGATCTCGAAGAAGGTCAGCGAGTCCTCGGCCCGCTTGTAGGCCGCCATGGTTCCGGATCCCTGCCCGACCACGCCGATCCGCGCCGGGCCGCGGGCCTGGACGATCTCGGTCGACTGCCCGATGGGTGTCAGGGGGTGGTAGTACAGCGCCGGCTGGCAGTCGAAGCGCGGATCGCGCGCCTGGGCGCCGTGCCAGGTGGTGCCGTGCGTCAGGATATGGATATCGCCGCCCAGCCGGTCGTCCTGCTGAACCGCCACCCGCATGACACCGAAGAAGCTGCGTTCCGAATAGCTGGAATCGTAGCCCCGGGTCACGAACTGCGCGGAAAGTCCGATCATCAGCAGGGCCGCGGTGAAGGCCTGGGCCCGGTCGCGCAACAGGAAGGCGCAAACCACGGCGGGCCCGAGGATCAGCATGCACAGCGTCTGCAGCGGGAACAGCGGAATCAGCCGCCACAGCGCATCCCACGCCTCGGGGTCCGCGGTCATCCACCACGACAGGGCGGCCGCCCCCGCCGTCAAACCGGCGACCGCGACCAGCGCCCCGACCTCCTCGCCGCGCATCCGCCGCCGGTCCCACGGCCGCGCCAGACCGACCAGCACCAGGACCAGCGGGTACTCCCAGACCAGGTTGAAGATCACCGGCGCCAGCAGGGCGGTGAAGGCGCCGCCGACCACCCCGCCGACCGACAGCAGGAGGTAGAACTCCGTCAGCCGGTCTGGTGGAGGCCGCCGCGCCGCCAGCATCTGGTGGCACATCAGGGCGGCGAAGAAGAAGGCGAGGATGTGGATGACGAAGGCGATCCGGATATCGAGCGTGCGGAAGGCCACGATGAGAACCACGACTGCCCCGAGCGCCGCCTGCACGACCAGGGTGACCGGCAGCGGGATCCACGGCCGCGCCTGGAAGGCGATGACGAAGGTCAGCAGATACAGCGCCAGCGGGATGACCCACAGGAAAGGCGCCGAGGCGACGTCGGTCGACAGATGGGCCGTCACCCCCAGCATCAGGCTGGAAGGCGCGGCGGCGAGCAGGATCAGGATGATCTTCTCGCGCCAGGCGATCGGCGGCGTGGCGGCCAGCTGCGCCGGTTCGGCGTCTCGGTCCAGCCGCCGGCGCCAGACGGTGAAGGCCAGCGCCGTCACCATCAGCAGGAAGGCCCAGTACCCCCCCGTCCAGCCCATCCTCTGACCGAACAGATTGGTCAGTGGTTCGATCAGAAAGGGATACGACAGCAGCGCCAGGAAGCTGCCGAGGTTGGAGGCGGCGTAGAGGACATAGGGGTTCTTGCCGTCGGGATAACCCGCCCGCACCCGCGCGAACCAGGCCTGCAGCAGCGGCGCGGTGGCGGACAGCACGGCGAACGGCGCCCCGACCGACAGCGTCAGCGTGGCCAGCAGCCAGCCGATCGGGGCCGACGGATCGGGATCGCCCAGCCAGCCGTTGATGCGCAGCGGCAGGAACAGGGCCGCCGTCAGCAGCAGCGCCAGGTGGATCGCCACCTGCAGCTTGATCGAGCCGACCCGCTGCAGCAGGTGGGCGTAGAGATATCCCCCCAGGAGCGCCGCCTGGAAGAACACCATCGCCGTGTTCCACACCGCCGGCGATCCGCCGAGCATCGGCAACACCAGCTTGGCGACCATCGGCTGGACCACGAAGACCAGCGACGCCGAAGTGAATATGGCCACGGCGAACAGCCACGGGGTCAGACGGTCGACCGGCCGCGCGGGCGAGACGGCGCCGACGCCGGAGTCGCCTGTGGTGTCGCTCATGCCCGCCCCGTATGCTGGCGCCGCTCCGGCGCATCGCGCCACACTGGACCGACTCGCCGCCGCTTCGGAAGGCCCCGTTTGATGTTTCCCGACGATATCGCCGCCCTCGCCCGCCAGGTCGTCGAAGCCGCCGCCGCCCGCGGCCTGATGATCGCCACGGCCGAGAGCTGCACCGGCGGCCTCGTCAGCTCAGCCCTGACCTCCGTCGCCGGGTCCTCGGCCGTCGTCGAACGGGGATTCGTCACCTACAGCAACGCCGCCAAGACGGAATTGCTCGGCGTTCCGGCGGACCTGATCCAACGCCACGGCGCCGTCTCCGAACTCGTGGCCCGGGCCATGGCCGAAGGCGCCCTCGCCCGCTCCGCCGCCCAGGTGTCCCTCTCCGTCACCGGGGTAGCAGGTCCCGGCGGCGGATCGCCGGACAAGCCCGTCGGGCTGGTTCATATCGCCGCGGCGGGTCCCGATGGCCTGATCCACGTCGAGCGCCGCTTCGGCGACATCGGCCGCGAAGCGGTCAGGATGGGCAGCGTGCGGGTCGCGCTCGAACTCCTGCTGGACCGGACCGGCGCATGATCGTCGACGCCCGCGGCCACCGCTGCCCCGCCCCGAGCCTCCGGCTCCAGAAGGCCATGCGCGAGTGCGGCCCGGGCGTCCGCCTGACCCTGCTGGCCACCGACCCGATGGCCCGGATCGACGTGCCGCACCTGATCGCCGGCGTCGGCGGGAGGGTGATTTCGATCGAGGAGGCCGACGGCGTGCTGACTATCGAGGTCGAGACGCCCGCCGCTCCGAAAGACTGACGACAGATTCGGGCAGCGGATCGGCCGGTTCGAGCTCGGGCGCGCCGCTCGAGCGCTGGACGATCTCCATCTCCGTGGCGAAGGCGCCGCCGTAGAAGATGGCGTTGACGTTCCATGACAGCCAGATCAGCAGCACCACGATGGCGCCGACCGAGCCGTAGGTCGCGCCCAGGGGGGCGATCTGCTCCACGTAAATGGCGCAGAGCCAGGACGAGATGGTCGACATCACCGTCGCCACAATCCCGCCGACGATGGACGGGAACCAGGCCACCGGGACCCGGTGCGACATGGCGTAGCGATAGAGCATGGTCAGCCCCACGCCGAGACCGAGGGCCGGCCACAGGCCCACGAGGGGCAGCCCGCCTCCCCCGTCAGCCGGCGCGCCCGGCCCGGTGTGCTCGAGCAGCCGCGAGGTCACTACGGCGCCCGACACGACGGTGAACAGGGCGAAGGCGAACAGGGCCACGAAGAAGGCCAGCAGGTTGAACTTGAGGAACCCGTGCGGCTCCGTCTCGTCGTGGATCAGGTTCAGCCCGGCCAGTAGGGCCTTGAACCCGCGATGTGCGGCGTATCCGCCGATGACCAGGGCGAAGGCGCTCTGGGCCGAGACAGTGCTGGCCGAGGCGTTCGCCAGCCGTTCGATCTCGGTCATGAAAATGGCGCGCGCGGCGTGCGGCATGACGTCGGCCAGGGCCGCGGCCTGCTCGCTGACCTGACCGATCGACAGCACCGCCTTGTAGAAGCCGATCAGGATGGCGATGGCCGGGAACACCGCCAGCAGCGCGAAGAAGGACACGCCGCCGGTGTAGAGCATGACGTCCCGGCCCCAGCTGCGCGCGAACGCCTTGACCCCCAGACGGCCCCACAGCGCGGGCGTCGCCCAGCGCACGGCCTCCTTCATATCCGCCCTGGCCTGCAAACCGGTATCCTGTCCCGCCCCCGATGGAGCACCCCTTTAACGCAATTCGTCGCTTGGGAAAGGATGGCCGCGCCGGTTGCCTCGCCACGGCGACCCTCGCTATGGTCCGCCGCCATGAGATCGCGGCCCGGGTGGGGGGCTGCCGGAGACGCTGCCTTGAATTCCGATCCGCGCATTCTGGTCGTCGCTCTGGATGACGACCTGATCGGGTCCCTGTGCCAGGGGCTGGACGCGCTGGGCTGGCGCACCGTGACGGCGCGGTCGCTGGCCGGCGCCGTGCAGGTCCTCATCGACTGGCCGCTCGAGACCGTCATCCTCGACGCGCGCCTGCCCGACGCCGTCGAGGGCGTCGCCGCCCTGCGCCAGACCGTGTCGCCGCGTCGCCTGCCGATCATGGCGATCGGTTCGGAAGCCTCCGATTGGCCGACGGGGACCGCCGACATCGTCATGTCGGGCCCGCCGCACGCGGCCCAGGCGGCGTTGCGGCTTGAAAACCTCGTTCGCGCCGCCATCGCCGAGGAAGAGGTCACCCTGCGCGAGGCGACCTTCGCAGCCCGGGGCGAACCGCTTCCGCCGCCCGAGGCCGACGCCTCGCCCCTACGCGTGCTCGCGGCGGGCAAGCCCGACCGGCATTTCCTCGCCCTGTCCAACGCCCTTGTCGCCCGCGGCTGCGACGTTGTCGCCGCCCCGACGCCCTACACCGCTTTCGACTATCTGCATGAACGGCCGTTCGACGCCGCGGTGCTATGGGGCGCCGAGGACCACGCTCCTGCCCTGTCGATCGCCTCGGGTATGAAGCGGAACACGCGGCTCTATCACATCCCGGCCGTGCTCTATCTGCGCGGCTCCGGCGAGATAAACCTGTCCGAACTCTACAATAGGGGCTTCGCCGACGTGGCCGCCGCCGACACGCCGGAGGAAGAGACGGCCGAGAGGATCGTCGCCCTGGCCCGCCATCATCGCCGGCACGTGGCGATCCGGCGGACTCTGGAGGGCGCGCGCGGGTCCGGCCTGACCGACCCCGCAACGGGCCTGTTCACCCCCGAGTTGTTCGCCAGCCACCTGGCCCGGGTCGCCGAAGGCGCCCGCCAGCGCCGCCGCCCGCTGTCCGTGGTGGTCCTGCGGGTTTCGGAAACGCCCGCCGTCGTCGAGGCCCGCAAGGACGGCTGGCTCGATCGCGCCCTGCCGCAGATCGGCGCCATGGTGTCCCGGCTGATCCGCACGGAAGACACGGCGGCGCGTCTGTCGCCTGATGTCTTCGCCCTCGCCCTGCCCGCCACCCGCGGTCCGGCCGGGCGGATCGCGGCGGACCGGATCGCGGCGGTGATCGGCTGCACCGCCTTCGACGCCGGCCCCGACCGCTCGCCCTTCGTGGTCGAGTTCGAGGTCGGGGTCGCCGAGGTCGGGCCTGGCGAATCCCCTGCTGCGGTGCTGGAGCGGGCGTCCCGGGATATCCGCGCCCCCGTCTGACACTCATTTGACAACTTCATTTGTCTAATGCAGGTTCGGGACCATGACGGCCCGGCCCACAGCCCTGCTCGACGACCTGGACACCGCCCTGCTGGCGCTGGCCCCGATCCGTCGCCGGATCCTGGCGGCCCTGTCGGAGCCGGCCTCGGCGGCTGGCCTGTCAGAACAGTTGGGCATGCCGCGTCAGAGGATCGGCTATCACCTCCGGGCCCTTGAAGGGGCCGGCTTGATCCAGCCAGCGGGCGAACGGCGCAAGCGTGGCTTCACCGAGCGGCTGTTCGTCGCCGCCCGCGACCATGTCCTCGATCCGGCCCTGCTCCGGGCGCCCGCCGACCCCGAAGCGGTCGAGGCCCAGGACCGCCACGCCGCCGATCACCTGATCTCCACCGCCTCCGCCATGGTCCGGGACGTCGCCCGCATGCGCCAGGCCGCCGAGGCCGAGGGTGCGCGCCTGCTGACCCTGACGGTTGAGGCCGACGTCTGCTTCGCCGCCCCGGCCGATTTCGACGCCTTCACCAACGAGGTGGCGGACGCGGTCGCCGCCCTCGCCCGCAAATACGCCGCCCCCGCGGGGCGCCGCTACCGCCTCACCGCCGCCGCCCATCCCGCCGTCGCCCGACCGGCCCCGACACGGAACTGACCGCCATGACCGAAGCCGCCGACAAGCCCATGGAGGACCACGTCCTCGTCGAGGTCACCGTCCCCGCCCCGGCCGACGCCGTCTGGGCGGCGCTACGCGACCCGCAGAAGATCAAGGACTGGTTCGGCTGGGAGACCGAGGGCCTGAAAGACGAGATCGACTTCATCTTCGTCACCCACGCCGAGGCGGACGAGGCGCGCCGGGTCGTCAGCTTCGTCGGCGTCAACGACCGCTACGAGGTCGAGGCGCAGGGCGACTCCAGCCTCGTCCGCGTGGTCCGTTCCGCCCCGGCCGACGACTGGTCGGACGTGTTCGACGGCATGATCGAGGGCTGGATTTCCTTCACCTGGCAGCTGGCCTACGCCTTCGCCCGCCATCCCGGCGAGACCCGGCGCACGATCTTCTTCTCGGGCCCGCCGCGAGCCGACCGGCTGGCCCGCTCGCTGCTGGGCCTCGACGCTGCCCCGGCGGCGGGCGAGCCGTGGTCGATGCCGCTGGGCCCCGACGCGGACGCTTCCGGACAGGTCTGGTTCACCGCCCGCCACCAGCTCGGCGTCACCGTCGACGCCTGGGGCGACGGCCTTCTGGTCGTGCTGGACCAGCCGCCGACGGAGACGAAGCCGCGCGGCTCCACCATGCTGACCCTGACCACCTACGGCCTGTCCGAAACCGCCTTCGCTGACCTTCAGGCGCGCTGGCAGGCGTGGTGGGACGAGCGCTTCGAGACGGTCGAGCCGGGCTGCTGAGACTGTTGATCGTCAGAGGCGCCGGTACATGATGTGCAGCCCGACCAGTCCCTCGGTCGGGTGGTCGAACGCCTCCGGCGCCGTGCCGATGATCTCGAAACCAAGCGCCTTCCACAGACGGACCGCGCCGCGGTTGGCCTCGACCACGGCGTTGAACTGCATGGCGCGATAGCCGTCCGCCCTGGCTCGTTCGATCACGGCCTCGCCCAGAGCCCGGCCGACACCCTGCCCCCGCGCCGCTCCGGCGACCATGAAGCTGGCGTTGGCGACATGCCCGCCGGGGCCCATCTGGTTCGGACCGTATTTGGCCGTGCCCAGCACCGCGCCGGCTTCGTCGGTCGCCACCAGAACCACCCACGACGGCGGGTTCCACAGCGCCTTGCCGCCGGCCTCGTCCAGATCGCGCGGATAGGTGTAGGTGTCGCCGGTCCGCACGACCGCCTCGACGATCGGCCAGATCGCCGGCCAGTCCGCCGCCGTCGCCTCGCGGATCCGCACCTCAGGCCGCTCCGGCCACCCGCGCCAGATCGGCCGTGATCCGTTCCGCCACCTTCAGCCGGTCCTCCGGCGTATCCCAGTCGCCCTTGACGACGATCTTCTGGTCCGGCCGGATCTTCCAGAAGGCGTGGTTCTTCTGGATCAGTCCGACCAGCCCGCCGGGGTTGGGGAATTCGTTGTTGCGCAGGGTCAGCACCGCGCCCTTGGGCCCGATGTCGATGCGCTCGATACAGGCCGTCTTGCAGTTGGCCTTCACCCCGACGATGCGCAGCAGCTGCTTCGCCTCGTCCGGCAGCGGGCCGAAGCGGTCGATCAGTTCGGCCGCCAGCGCCTCGCGGCTTTCGTTGTTCTCGGCGTCCGACAGACGACGGTACAGGCTCAGACGAACATTTAGATCCGGAACATAGTCTTCGGGGATCAGCACCGCGGCGCCCACGTTGATGGCCGGCGACCAGCCGCGGTCGACCACGCCGCCGCCTTCGCCCGCCTGCCGCAGCTCCGCCACGGCGTCCTCGAGCATCTGCTGATAGAGCTCGACGCCGACCTCGCGGATGTGGCCCGACTGCTCGTCGCCCAGCAGATTGCCGCCGCCGCGCTGGTCGAAGTCGTGGCTGGCCAGCTGGAAGCCGGCGCCGAGGTTGTCCAGCGACTGCAGCACCTGCAGCCGCCGCTCGGCCGACAGGCTCATCGGCTTCTCGGGCGGCGTCGTCAGATAGGCGAAGGCGCGCGCCTTGGCCCGCCCGATCCGGCCGCGAATCTGGTGCAACTGCGCCAGGCCGAACATGTCGGCCTTGTGCACGATCAGGGTGTTGGCCGTCGGCACATCAAGTCCCGACTCAACGATGGTGGTCGACAGCAGCAGGTCGTAGCTACCGTCGTAGAAGGCGCTCATCACGTCTTCCAGCTGGGTCGGCGACATCTGGCCGTGGCCGACGACGAACTTGATCTCGGGAACCTGCTCGCGAAGGAATTTCTCGATGTCAGGCAGGTCGTTGAGTCGCGGCACGACATAGTAGGCCTGGCCGCCGCGGTATTTCTCGCGCAGCAGGGCCTCGCGGACCAGCACCGGGTCCCACGGCGTGACATAGGTCCGCACCGCCAGACGATCCACGGGAGGCGTGGCGATGATCGACATCTCGCGGATTCCCGACAGCGCCATCTGCAGCGTCCGCGGAATCGGCGTGGCGGTCAGGGTCAGCAGGTGGACGTCGGCGCGCAGGGACTTGAGCTTCTCCTTGTGCTTGACGCCGAAATGCTGCTCCTCGTCGACGATCACCAGGCCCAGGTCCTTGAAGCCGACCTGTTCACTCAGCACGGCGTGGGTGCCGACGACGATCTCGAACGAGCCGTCCTTCAGCCCCGCCCGCGTCTCGGCGGCGTCCTTCGCCGTCACCATCCGCGACAGGTGCCGCACCTTGATCGGCCAGCCGGCGAACCGCTCGCTGAAGGTCTTGAAATGCTGCCGCGCCAGCAGGGTCGTCGGGCAGACGACCGCCACCTGCTGGCCGCCCATGGCCACCACGAACGCCGCCCGCAGCGCCACCTCGGTCTTGCCGAAGCCGACGTCGCCGCAGATCAGCCGGTCCATCGGCGTGCCCTTGCCGAGGTCCTCCAGCACGTCGCCGATGGCGGCCAGCTGATCGTCGGTCTCCTCGTAAGGGAAGCGGGCGCAGAATTCGTCGAACAGTCCCTGCGGCGGGGTGATCGCTTCCGAGGTCCGGAGCGACCGCTTGGCGGCCAGGTCGATCAGCCCCTCGGCCATGTCGCGCAGACGGGCTTTCGCTTTCGCCTTGCGCGCCTGCCAGCCGGCCCCGCCCAGCCGGTCCAGCTGCACCCCGTCCGCCTCGCTGCCGTAGCGGGTCAGCAGGTCGATGTTCTCGACCGGCAGGTACAGCTTGCTCTCGCCGGCGTAGAGCAGCTCCAGACAGTCGTGCGGCGCCTCCTGGATCTCCAGCGTCTTCAGCCCCTCGTAGCGGCCGATGCCGTGGTCGAGGTGAACTACCAGATCGCCGGTCGTCAGCGCCGAGGCCTCGGCGAGGAAGTTCGACGCCCGCCGCTTCTTCCTGGGTCGCGCCAGCCGGTCGCCGAGGATGTCGGTCTCGGAGATGACGGCGATGTCGTCGGTCTCGAAGCCGTGCTCCACCGGCAGCACGCCGCGCAGATAGAGGTCCTTCGGCGCCTTCTGGACATCGGCCCAGTCACGCACGGCCACCACATGCTCCAGTCCGTGATCGGCCAGCATGGAGGCCAGCCGCTCGGACGAGCCTTCGGTCCAGGAGGCGAACAGTACCCGCCTGCCGGCGGCCTTCACGGCCTCTGCATGTCGGGCCACCGCCTCGAACAGGTTGACGCTGTCCTGCGCCCGCTCGGCCGCGAAACTGCGCCCCAGCCGCCCGCCCGCGTCTTCCCCCGCGCCGTGGAACGGCGACAGCCGGCGCACCCAGCGCCCCGCCAGCGCGCTGTTCCAGTCACTCTCCGGCAGGTACAGCCGCTCAGGCGGCAGCGCCCGATACGCCGCGCCGCCCTTGCCCATGGCCGCGTCGCGCCGCGCGTCGTAGGCGTCTTTCGTCAGGGTCCAGCGCTCGGCACGCGCCGCCTCGACCTGGTTGTCGAGGAACAGCCGAGCGTCGTCGGGCAGATAGTCGAACAGGGTTTCAAGTCGCGCGTAGAGCAGCGGCAGCCAGTGCTCCATGCCCTGCCGCCGCGCCCCCTCGCTGATGGCCGTGTACAGCGGATCGTCGCCCGCCGCTCCGAACAGCTCCAGATAGCCGGTCCGGAAGCGCGAAATGCTGTCGGGATCGAGCAGCGCCTCCGACACCGGGGCCAGCGACACGTCGCGCAGTTGCCCCGTCGACCGCTGGGTCGCCGGATCGAAGGTGCGGATCGACTCCAGCTCCGAGCCGAACATGTCCAGCCGCACCGGCTCCTCGAAGCCCGGCGGGAAGACGTCGATGACCCCGCCGCGCACCGCGAACTCGCCGCGCTCCGACACCGTCGAGGCGCGCATATAGCCGTTCGCCGCGAAATACCGCTCCAGCGCGACCGTATCGAGATCGAGCCCGACCGTGGTTTCGAAGCCAGCGCCGCAGGTCACCTCGCGCGGCGGCGTCCGCTGCATGGCCGCGCCGACCGTCGTGACCACCAGCAGCGGCGTGTCGTCGCCCGGCATCCGCTGCGCAAGGCGGGTCAACGTCGCCATCCGCTCCGCCGAGACCGAGGACGTGGGGCTCAAACGGTCGTAGGGCAGGCAGTCCCACGCCGGAAACTCCACTACTTCAATATCATTGGCGAAGAACCGAAAGGCCTGCACGAACTCGCCCATGCGGGCGTAGTCGCGGGCCACGAAGGCGCCGACGCCGCCGTCGGCGCGCAGCCGCTCGGCCACCGTCAGGGCGTCCAGCCCCTCCGGCGCCCCGCCCAGCTCCTGATCACTGCGTCTCGAGACCTGCGCGTCCATCAGCCGGCCCCCCCGGCCACGGCCGCGGCGACGTGGTCGCGCATGAAGGCGCGGATCCTCGCCATCACCGGCGTGTCGTGCGCCGCCGGCGTCGGCTCCGTCCCGATGATCCAGGCATAGAGTTGGTGGTCGTCGTCGTGCGCCAGCAGAGCCTCCAGTGAATCCAGTTCAGCCCCGGTCAGGGTCGGCCCGACCCGATCCACGAACGGCCCCAGCACGAGGTCCGCCTCGCGGAATCCTCGCCGCCAGGCCCGGAAGGCGATCCGCCCGAGGCGTTCTTTCAGACGTGCGTCGATATCGGCCACAAGCTTCCTTGCCCGGTGGAGATCGTAAGAAGCGCCCTCAAGCAGCGAGCCGCCGCGCGGTGAGCGATAGGGCACTTCAATGAGGTTGGTCAGATAGCGTTCCAGACCGGCTTTCGCCAGCTATGCTGTCGCCGATGCGGCCGCCGAGTCTCTTTCCATTGTTCGCCGAGGTCTCGACGCTCAAGGGCGTGGGGCCGAAAATCCTGCCGCTCGTCCAGAAGCTGGCCGGCCCGCTGGTCCGCGACCTGCTGTTCCTGCCGCCCTCGGGCCTGATCGTCCGCCGGCCGATGACCGCGGTCACCGCGGTCGAGGGTCTGGTCGGTGTGTTCGAGGTCGTGGTCGACCGCCTGCTCGTGCCTGGCAGGCCCGGCGTGCCGATCAAGGTCCGGGCTGTCGACCACACCGGCTTCGTCCACCTGATCTGGTTCGGCGGCTCGGCCCAGCATATCGAACGCCTGCTGCCAAAGGGTCAGCGCCGCCTTGTCTCGGGCAAGGTCGAGCGCTTCAACAACGAGGTGCAGATCGTCCATCCGGACGTCTTCACCCCCGCCCAGGCGGACGAGATCGCCGCGGTCGAGCCGGTCTATCCCGCGACGCAGGGGCTGAGCTCCCGCGTCATCCGCAAGCTCGTTCAGAGCGCCCTGGAGCACGCGCCGGATCTGCCCGAATGGCAGGATCCCGCCTGGCTGGCCAGACGCCGCTGGCCCGGCTGGCGCGCGGCGCTGCAGGCCCTGCACGCGCCGACCGCCGAGCCCGATCTCCTGCCCGACGCGCCTGCCCGCCAACGGCTGGCCTATGACGAACTGCTGGCCCACCAGCTCGCCCTCGCCCGCCGCCGTCGCGCCCGCCAGATCACCCCGGCGCCCATCATCACCCCCGGGGAGCCGTCGGAACGGGTGCTTGCGGCCCTGCCCTTCAACCTGACCGGCGCCCAGACCGAGGCCATCGCCGAAATCCGCCGCGATCTGGCTTCGGGCGAGCAGATGGGCCGCCTGCTTCAGGGCGACGTCGGCTCCGGCAAGACGGCCGTCGCGGCGCTGGCGCTCGCCGACACCGCCGCCTCGGGCTTCCAGTCCGCCCTGATGGCCCCCACCGAAATCCTCGCCCGCCAGCACTGGCAGCGCCTCGCGCCGATGCTGGAGGCCTCCGGCGTGCCCACCATCCTGCTCACCGGCCGCGACACGCCCGCCGAGCGCCGCGCCCGACTGGCGGTGCTGGCGTCCGGCGAGGCGAAGGTCGCCATCGGCACCCACGCCCTGTTCCAGGACGCCGTCCGTTTCGACCGGCTGGCGCTGGCGGTGATCGACGAACAGCACCGTTTCGGCGTCAACGAACGTCAGCGACTGCAGGCCAAGGGCGACCCGCGCACCGGCGGCGTCCACCTTCTGACCATGTCGGCCACGCCGATCCCCCGCACGCTGGAGCTGACCCAGTACGGCGAGCTCGAGGTCTCCCGCCTGACCGAGAAGCCGCCGGGCCGCACGCCCGTCACCACGGCCGTCGTGCCGCAGGCCCGCATCGGCGAGGTCGCCAAACGGCTCAAGGCCGCCCTCGACAGCGGGGCGCAGGCCTACTGGATCTGCCCGCTGGTGGCCGAGAGCGAAGCCTCCGACCTCGCCGCCGCGGAGGCCCGCGCCGCCGATCTGCGCCGCATCATGGGCGTCGAGGTCGGCCTCGCCCACGGCCAGATGCCCGGCGCCGACCGCGAGGCCGTGATGGCCGACTTCGCCGACGGCCGGACGCCCCTGCTGGTCGCCACGACCGTGGTCGAGGTCGGCGTCGACGTGCCCAACGCCTCCATCATGGTCATCGAGCACGCCGACCGTTTCGGTCTCGCCCAACTGCACCAGCTGCGCGGCCGGGTCGGGCGCGGCATGGCCGCCAGCACCTGCCTGCTGCTCTACGGTGGCGGCGAGGATGGGCCGGGAACGTCCTTGGGCGAAACCGCCCGTGTCCGGCTCGAGACCCTGCGCCGCACCGAGGACGGCTTCGAGATCGCCGAGGAGGATTTCCGCCTGCGCGGCGGCGGCGATCCGCTGGGCCTGAAGCAGAGCGGCTTTCCCGCCTACCGCTTCGCCGACCCGATCCGGCACCGCGAACTGTTGCTGGCGGCGGCCGACGACGCCCGTCTGGTGTTGGGCCGCGATCCCGATCTGACCTCGCCCCGCGGCGAGGCCGCCAGGGTGCTCGAGGCCCTGTTCGACTGGCGCAACGACCGCCCCGGAATCGACTAGGTCCCTTCCCCTTGCCAGGATGGTCCCCTTTGTGGTTTGACAGGCAGGCAAATACCTGCATATCATCTTCTCACACCGAGTGAGTCCCATGCACGACGACAAGGTCTTCAAGGCGCTGGCCGACCCGACCCGCAGAAAGCTGCTCGACCTTCTCTACGAGAAGAACGGGCAGACCCTCGGCCAGCTCTGCGAAAACCTCGACATGGCCCGGCAATCGGCCACCCAGCACCTCGAAATCCTCGAGGCGGCCAATCTGGTGAGCACGCACAGGCGTGGCCGCGAGAAGCTGCATTTCATCAACCCCGTCCCGATCCACGAAGTCTACGAGCGCTGGGTTCGGAAGTTCGAAACGCAGCGGCTCAGCCTGCTGCACGACCTCAAACAGGACCTCGAAGGAGAGCCGAAATGACCCGCGAAACCGTCAGCTTCGTCTATGTGACCTACATCGCCTCGACCCCGGAAAAGGTGTTCGACGCCATCACCAGGCCCGAACTCGCCCGTCGCTACTGGGGTCACGAGAACGTCTCCGACTGGACCCCCGGATCGAAGTGGGAGCACGTCCGGGCCAACGACGAACGGACCGTCGAACTCGTCGGCGAGGTCGTCGAGCACTCGCCGCCGACCCGCCTCGTCATCACCTGGGCCAACGCCTCCCAGGCCGACGATCCGGACGCCTTCAGCCGCGTGACCTTCGATATCGAGCCCTATGAGGACATGGTCCGGCTGTCGGTCAGCCATGACGATCTCCAGGCTGGCAGCGGCATGGCCAACGGTGTCCAGAAGGGCTGGCCGGTCGTCCTCTCCAGCCTGAAATCCTTCCTCGAGACCGGCCGCGGCCTCGACGTCTTCGCCAAGCCGAAGGCGGCCTGATCGTGAGCCGCTCCTGGACCGGCGGATGCGCATGTGGCGCGGTCCGTTACGAAACGCCGGCCGAGCCCGTCTTCCAGAACCACTGCCAGTGCCGCGATTGTCAGAAGCGGAGCGGCGCGGGGCACGGGTCGTGGCTGACCTTCCCCCGCCGCGCCGAGATGGCGATCGCCGGCGAGGCCAGCGTCTGGCGCGTGATGGCCGACAACGGCAACGAGAAGGCCCACGGCTTCTGCCCGACCTGCGGCACGCCGGTGCATCTGACCTTCTCCTTCATGCCGGACATGATCGCGGTCCCCGCCGCCAGCCTCGACGACCCCGGCCGGTTCAACCCGCAGGCGGTCACCTACAGCGTTCGCCGCCACTCCTGGGACAGGCTGGACCCTGCCTTGCAGACCTTCGACCGCATGCCCGGCTAGGTATGCTGCGCCCACCACGCCGCCAGTCGGGCTTCGGCATCCGCTTCAATATCGCCGTAGAACAGGTTGTATGGGCGCGACTTTCTCCGGTCGGCCCAGCTTCCCGTCTGGCGGAACGACTCGGACTCCGGTTCCGTGTGGCGCAGCAGGCCGCCGCGGCACCGGGTGGCGATCTGGCGCGCCAGAAGAGCCGGGTGCGCGCCCCATTCCAGCCCGGTGGCGTTGGTCGCGCCGCGGTTCTGGCGGGCGTCGACCGCGTCGGTGGACGTCGTCCCCGTTACCGGATTGACGCACAGCGCCTCCCGCTCGCCCAGTTCCACCAGCCGCCCGCGCGCGTCCCAGACCAGCGCTCGCCGCAACCGGCGTCGCGCGGCCCCGTCGTTGCCCTCGCCCACCGGCGAGAAGCCTACCACGCAGCCGACCTGTTTGCGGCTCTCGCAGGCCGGGATCAGCGGCGACAGACCGGCGGCCGGGGTCACCACGTCCATGAGATAGGCCGCGACCAACCGCCGGCGCAGGGCCGGATCGGTCGCCACCCGCTCGCGCAACAGGCGTTCAACCAGCTCGCCGCCCTGCTCCACCCCGGCCAACACGATCGGGCCCTCTGGATGGCGGGCGAGCCACGTCTCGAAGGCGGCGACGACGTCCTGGTATGCGAAGGCCCGCGCCTCGCGGGCATCGTCCCTCAGGGTCAGCCGTGTGTAGAGGCTGCCCTGCCGGTATCGGGGCGCGCTGACCGCCCCCAGCCGCGCGAACGGCCCCGCATAGTTCGGCAGCACCACGCGTCTGAGGTAGGCGTCGGCCTTGGGATGGCCGATCGGCCCGTTCCAGTCGCGGCCCCCGTCGAAGGTGGTCGAATGCACGAAGAAGATCGCCGCCGGTCCCGCGTCGGGCGCCCGGGCGTCGCGCAGCGCCCAGGCGTTCGGCCGACCGTAGTCGGGCGCCGGGGGCGGCTGATAGGTCTGGAAGGGCGCCTGCGGGTCGAGCCCCGCCCTCAGGATGTCCCCGCGCCACACCGCCACGGCTGCGGTCAGCAGGAAGACCAGCGCGAAGCCGATCCAGCCGGTCCACTGCCGGGCGGTCAGCCTCGGCCCCTTCATCGATACGGGTCCGCTGTGGCCAGGAAGTCCTGCACATAGCGGCGGACGCCCTCTTCCAGCGGCGTCGACTGGCCGCCGAAGCCAGCCGCGCGGACCCGTTCCATGCGGGCCTCGGTGAAATACTGGTATTTGTCGCGGATGCTCTCGGGCGTATCGACGTATTCGACCCGCGCTTCCTTGCCGGCCGCGGCGAAGGTCGCCTCAGCGAGGTCGAGGAAGGACCGCGCCCGGCCAGACCCGGCGTTGAACACCCCCGACACCCCAGGTGTTCCCAGCAGCCAGTCGACGATGTCGACCACGTCGTCGACGAAGACGAAGTCGCGCAACTGGCCGCCGTCGGGATAGGCCGGATTGTGCGATCGGAACAGGGTCACCGGTTCACCGGCGGCGACCTTCGGCCAGATCTGCGCCACGACCGACTTCATGCCGCCCTTGTGGTACTCGTTCGGCCCATAGACGTTGAAGAATTTCAGCCCCGCCCACTGGCTCGGCGACTGCCCCCGGTCCGACTGCCGCGCGGCGTACTGGTCGAACAGCATTTTCGAATAGCCATAGGCATTTAGCGGCCTAAGCGAAGCCAGTCCCTCAAGACTGTCGTCGTCTTGGAAGCCCTGCTCGCCGTCGCCGTAGGTGGCCGCCGACGAGGCGTAGACCATCCGGGCGTCCCTCAGCGCGCACCAGTCCCAGATGTCCCGCGACAGGGTGAAGTTGGTGCGGATGATCAGGTCCGCATCCGTCTCCGTGGTCGAGGAGACGGCGCCCATATGCACCACGGCCTCGATCCGTCCGGAATGGCGCTCCAGCTGTTCGAACAGCTCCTCGGGCTGCCAGAAGTCGGCGATCGGGTGTTTGGCGATGTTCTTCCACTTGCCCAGCGCCGCGTCTTCCAGCCGGTCGCAGACGACGACGTCGCGCCGGTCCTCGGCGCACAGGCGTGCGACGATGTTCGAGCCGATGAAGCCGGCCCCGCCGGTGACCACGATCATCCGCCGGCTCATGCGTCGTCCTTCATCTTCTCGATAGTCTTCGTGGTCGAATAGCCGTCCTCGAAGGTGGCCAGCCTGACCTCGCCGCCCCAGCTCTCGACGAGGTCGCCGCCGACCACCCCCTCGCGGGTATAGTCCGCCCCCTTGATCAGCACATCCGGCCGCAGTCGTTCGATCAGCGCCAGCGGCGTGGGCTCGTCGAACGAAGTGACCCTGTCGACGCTGGCGAGCCCGCCGATGACCACGGCGCGGCTGTCGAGGTCGTTGATCGGGCGCCCCTCGCCCTTCAGCTGCCGCACCGAGTCATCCGTGTTCAGCGCCACCACCAGCCGGTCGCACCACGACCGCGCCTGCGCCAGATAGGCCACGTGGCCGCGGTGCAGGATGTCGAAACAGCCGTTGGTGAAGCCGACCTTCAGCCCCTGCCGCTTCCAGCCCTCGACCACATGCGCCAGCTCCTCCAGCGGCATCACCTTGGCGTGGGCCCCGGCGGCGTGCTGGCTCATCTCGGCGTCGATCAGTTCGGCGGGCGTGACCACGGCCGTGCCCGCCTTGCCGACCACCACGCCCGAGGCGAGGATGGCGAACTCCACCGCCGTCTCCAGCGGCGCCCCCGCGCCGAGCGCCAGCCCCAGCGCCGCCAGACCCGTATCGCCGGCCCCCGAGACATCGAAGACCTCGCGCGCGCGGCCGGGGAAATGCTTCACGGGTCCGTTCCGCCGCATTAGACTCATGCCCTTGCCGGCGCGGGTCACCACCACTGCCTTGACGGTCGTGGCCTGCAGCAGGGCCTTCAGCGCCGCCTCGACCTCGGCGTCGGTGTCCACGGGCAGGCCCGTGGCCCCGGCCAGTTCGCTGGCGTTCGGCTTGATCAGCTCGACGGCGCCGTAGCGGGCGAAATCCCGCCCCTTGGGATCGACCACGACCGGCGCGCCGGTGTCCTGCGCCGCCTTCAGCGCCTGGCCGATGACCAGATCACTGACCACACCCTTCGCGTAGTCCGACAGCAGATAGACGGAAGCGCCTGCGAATGCGCCGCTTTCCTCCCCCATCAGTGAGGCGGCTTCCTCGTCCAGCCGCAGCAACTGCTGGCCGGCGGCCACAAAGCGCGTCTTGACGATGGTGGCCACGCCGCCCCGCCGCTCCACCGCGTCCTCGATGCCGGCCTCGGCCGCGATCAGCGCCGCCAGCTCGTCGCCGGCCGCATCCCGGCCCGCCACCGCCCCCAGCCGCGCTACGCCGCCCAGGGCCGCCACGTTGCGCGCCACATTGCCGACGCCGCCCGGCATCGCCGTGGTGCGCCGCGTCCGCAACACCGGAATGGGAGCTTCGGGCGAAATCCGGCTGACCTCGCCATACACGTAACGGTCCAGCATCAGGTCGCCGACGCAGGCCACCTTCAGTCCGCGCACGCGTTCCAGCAGCGCCTGCAGTCCGCCGAGATCGAGAGTCCGTTCAGCCATGACCCTGGCCTATCGGATTCACGCCGCCTTCGCCATCCGGGCCTTGGTCAGGTCGTCGTAGGCGATCAGATCGGCGCACAGCGCCTCGAACTGGTCCAGCGGCACCATGTTCGGCCCGTCCGACGGAGCGTTGTCGGGGTCCTGATGGGTTTCCATGAACACCGCGTCGACGCCCACGGCCACGGCCGCCCGCGCCAGCACCGGCACGAACTCGCGCTGGCCGCCCGAGGAGGTGCCCTGCCCGCCCGGCTGCTGCACGCTGTGGGTGGCGTCGAACACCACGGGACAGCCGATCTCGCGCAGCACCGGCAGGGCCCGCATGTCGCTCACCAGGGTGTTGTAGCCGAAGCTGGCCCCGCGCTCGCAGGCCATGACGTTCGGATTGCCCGCCCCGACCACCTTGGCGATGACGTTCTTCATGTCCCAGGGCGCGAGGAACTGGCCCTTCTTGATGTTGATCGTCTTGCCGGTCGCCGCCGCGGCCAGCAGCAGGTCGGTCTGGCGGCTGAGGAAGGCGGGAATCTGCAGCACGTCCACCGCCTGGGCCGCCTCGGCGCAGTGCGCCTCGTTGTGCACGTCCGTGAGCACCGGCAGGCCGACGCTCTCGCGGATTTCCGCGAAGATCGGCAGCGAGCCTTCCAGCCCCAGCCCCCGCGCGGCGTTGGCGCTCGTCCGGTTGGCCTTGTCGAAACTGGTCTTGTAGATGATGCCGACGTTCAGCCGCTCGCCGATCTCCTTCAGCGCTTGGGCCATCTCCAGCGCATGCTGACGGCTCTCCAGCTGACACGGCCCGGCGATAAAGACGATGCGCTGGCCCCCGCCGATGCTGACGGGGCGCTTCAGCCCGTCCTTGATGTCGATGATGGCGTTGGGCTTGGACACGGCGATCTTCCCGGAATGACGGCTGGACGGCGCGCCTCCTGAGGCGCCTCTGCGGCGATCAGGTGGCGCCGGACCTTCGGCTTGGCAAGCTACACGGCGGCCGCGACCAAGGCCACCGCGCCAGCTTCACCGGGGGGATTGACGATCCGGCCGTTCCGACCCCACCTTTCCACCCATGACGACGGTGACCGTCGACCGCCAGCAGGCCGCCGCCCGCACGCCGCGCGGGTTCGGCCTGCTGCTGCGTCTGCTGGCCTCCAACTGGACCTTCGGCCGGCTGACCGTTCGGCTTCCCGGCGGCGCCGCCCATGTGCTGGAAGGTGGCGAGCCGGGCCCCTCGGCGACTCTCGACATCCGTGATTACCGATTCGCCGGCCGCGTCCTCGCCTCGGGCGATATCGGATTCGCCGAGGGCTATATGGCCGGCGAGTGGGAGACGCCGCATCTGGCCGCCCTGCTCGAGGCGCTGGCCCGTAACGGAGACCACATCCGGCGGCTGATGGTCGGCAACCGACTCATGAAGACCCTCCACTGGCTGTCGCACCGGATGAACCGCAACAGCCGTTCGGGATCGCGCAAGAACATCCACGCCCACTACGACATCGGCAACGCCTTCTACGCGGCCTGGCTCGACCCCTCGATGACCTATTCCTCGGCGCGCTTCACCCGCGCCGGCATGGCGCTGGAGGCCGCCCAGCACGAGAAATACGCCGCCCTCGCCCGTGCCATGGACCTTCAGGCCGGGCAGTCCGTGCTCGAGATCGGCTGCGGCTGGGGCGGCTTCGCCGAGTTCGCGGCGAAGGAGGTCGGCGCCCGCGTCACCGGTATCACCATCTCGCGCGAACAGTTCGACTTCGCTCGCCAGCGGATGTTCAACCTCGGCCTGTCCGAGCGCGCCGACATCCAGTTGATCGACTACCGCGACGTGCAGGGCCGCTTCGACCGCGTCGCCTCGATCGAGATGTTCGAGGCCGTCGGCGAGGAGTACTGGCCGGTCTATTTCGGCAAGATCCACGAGGTGCTGGAGCCCGGCGGCCGCGCGGGCCTTCAGATCATCACCATCGAGGACGCGGCCTTCGCCCGCTATCGCAAGCGCACCGACTTCATCCAGAAATACATCTTCCCCGGCGGCATGCTGCCGTCGGAAGCCGCGCTGAAGCCGGTCGTCGCCGCCGCCGGCCTCCACTGGCGCGGCCTTGAGCGTTTCGGCCTCGACTATGCCGAGACGCTGCGGCTGTGGGACGAGCGTTTCCAGGCCGCCTGGGACGACATCACCCGCATCGGCGGCTTCGACGAGCGCTTCCGCCGCCTGTGGCGCTTCTATCTGGCCTATTGCGAGGCCGGCTTCCGCACCGCCCGCACCAATGTGATCCAGCTGAGCCTTTCGCGCGCCTGAGGCGGGGTCCAGGGTAGCCGCATGCCCGAGCTCCCGCCGCTGATCTCGACCGCCGAACTCGCCGCCCGCCTGAACGAGACTGACCTCCGCCTCGTCGACGCCAGCTGGCATCTGGACGGCCGCGACGGCCGGCCGGATTTCGAAGCCGCCCGCCTGCCCGGCGCGATCTTCTTCGATCTCGAGGCCAGTTCCGATCCGGACAGCAGCCTGCCGCACATGCTGCCCTCGCCGGAAGCCTTCGGCGCCCGCATGGGATCGCTGGGCCTGCGCGAGACCGATCACCTCGTCGTCTACGACACCGTCGGCATCCGCTCGTCCGCCCGGGCCTGGTGGATGTTTCACGTCATGGGGGCTTCGCGGGTGCAGGTGCTCGACGGCGGCCTGCCGAAATGGCGCGCCGAGGGCCGCCCGGTGGAGTCCGGTCCGCCGGGTCCGGTCAGGCCCGCGGTCTTCACCGCCCGTCTCGACGCCGCCGCCGTCGCCGATGTCGAGGCCGTCCGCGCCGCCCTCGCCGGCGAGGCCCAGGTGATCGACGCCCGCGCCGCCGACCGTTTCGAAGGCCGCGCTCCCGAACCGCGCGCCGGCCTGCGCTCCGGCCACATGCCCGGCGCCCTGAACCTGCCCTTCCCCCACATCCTTGCCGCGGACGGGACGATGAAGCCTGCGGGGGAACTGGAGACCGCCTTTCGCGCCGCCGGCGTCGATCCCGATCGACCGGTCGTCACCAGCTGCGGCTCCGGCGTCACCGCCGCCATCCTCAGCCTCGGCCTCGCCGCCCTCGACCGCCCTTCCCGCCTCTACGACGGCAGCTGGGCCGAGTGGGGCGGACGGCCCGATACGGGCGTCGTGACCGGCCCCTAGGCCGGCGGCGCGACAGGCTCCTCCAGACCCGGCGGCACTACCTCGTCGCTCTCGCCGCGTGAGACCACGGTGGCCGCCACCAGGTCGCCGGTGACGTTCAGCGTGGTCCGGCACATGTCGAGGAAGCGATCGACGCCGAGGATCAGTCCAATGCCTGCGGCCGGCACCCCGACCATGGTCAGGATCAGGGCGATCACCGGCAGCGATCCGGCCGGCACGCCCGCCGTCCCGATGCCGCCGAGGATGCAGACCAGCATGACGACCAGTTGCTGCGTCAGGTTCAGTTCGACCCCGAAGAACTGGGCCAGGAACAGCACCGTGACTCCCTCGAACAGGGCGGTGCCGTTCTGGTTGGCGGTCGCGCCGACCGTCAGCACGAAGCGCGAGATGCGCCGGGGCAGCTTCAGCTTCTCCTCGGCCGCCTTGATGGCGATCGGCAGGGTGGCGTTCGACGAGGCGGTCGAGAAGGCCACCACGAACGGCTCGCGCACGCCCTTGGCGAACCGCAGGGGGCTCATGCCACCGAAGATCCAGACCAGCAGCGGGTAGACCACGAACATGTGGATCGCCATCGCCCCGATGGCGACGAGGGCGTAGGCGCCCAGCCGGACCAGCAGGTCCCAGCCGAACACCGCGGCGAGGTTGAACATCAGGGCAGCGATGGCGATCGGGGCCAGTTTGATGACGAGGTTGATGAGCTTCATCATCACCTCGAACACGCCCTGCAGCGTCTCCTGCAGCTGGTCTGTGGCGCGGCTCTTGGCCATGACCATGCCGATGCCGAAGATCAGGGCGAAGACCATGACCGGCAGGATCTGGTTCTCCGCCGCCGCCGTCACGACGTTCGACGGAATCATGTCGAGGAAGAACTGGCCGGCCTCGATGCTCTTCGGCGCATTGCCGACGATGGCCGAGGCGCCCTCCGCGCCCTGCGCCAGCAGCTGCTGGGCCAGGACCGGATCGACTCCGTCGCCGGGACGGAACCAGTTGACCATGCCGAGGCCGATGCCGACCGCGATGGCGGAAACGAGGATGGTGAACAGCAAAGTCTTGTAGCCGACCCGTCCCAGCGACTTCAGGTCGCCCATCTCGGCCACGCCCACGGCCAGGGCGGCGAACAGCAGCGGCAGAACCAGCATGAACAGCAGGCGCAGGAAGATCTGCCCCACGGCCACGATGATATCCATCACCTCGGGGATGACGACCTGGCCGGTCAGATTGACGTAGAGCCCGCCCCCGAGCCCGACGACAAAGCCGAGCAGCATCCAGAGATAGAGCGGAATCCCGCCGCGTTTCGTCTCTTCCATAGGTCCCCCCGGCCTCGGCCGATGTCGTTACCGGATCGGCAGGGCGTAGATCAGGCCGCCCGGCCGAGCGCGCCATTGTGCGTTAAGGCCCCGCGCCAGGTCGAGCGATGAATCAGGGCCGAGATTGCGGTTGAAGATTTCACCATAGTTGCCAGAGGCTTCTATGGCGTTCCTCGCCCATTCCTTCGACAGTCCCATGGTCGGCCCGAGGTCACCTTCCACGCCCAGCAGGCGGCGAATCTGCGGATCGCGCGATTCCTCGGCCAGCCGGTCGGCGTTGTCGGCGGTGACGCCCAGCTCCTCCGCCAGGATCAGGGCGTTGAGGGTCCAGCGCACGATCGAGGTCCAGGATTCGTCGCCGCGCTTCACCGCCGGGCCCAGCGGCTCCTTGGAGATGACGTCCGGCAGGATGGCGTGCTGCTCGGGGTTCGACAGCAGCGTCCGCGCCGCCGCCAGGGCCGAGATGTCGGCGCTGAAGGCGTCACAGTCCTCGCGCGCATAGGCGGTGCGGGCCGCCTCCTCGTTGGCGGTGACCACGGGCCGGTATTCGATGCCCCGCGCCCGGAAGAAGTCGGCCGCGTTCAGCTCCGAGGTGGTCTCGCGCTGCACGCAGACCCGGGCCCCGTTCAGCTCCTGCGCGCTGGCCAGATCCAGCGAGCGGCGGACCAGAAAGCCCTGCCCGTCGTAATAGTTGACCCCCGCGAAGCGGATGCCCTCCGAGACTTCGCGCGACATGGTCCACGACGTCGCCCGCCACAGCACGTCGATGCGGCCGCCGCGCAGGGCGTCGAACCGCTGGCTCGACGTCAGCGGCACGAACCGCACGGCGTTTGGATCGCCCAGCACCGCCGCCGCCAGCGCCCGGCAGAAGTCGGCGTCGAAGCCCCGCCACTCGCCGCGATTGTCGGTATAGGCGAAGCCGACCAGCCCCTCGTGCACGCCGCAGTTCAGCCGCCCGCGCCGCTTGATCGCCTGCAGGGTCGGGCTGGCGAACTCTGGGGCTTCGGTGGCGGCCACGACCGGCGCCGTTTCGGTTTCGGCTCCACGATCGCCGCCGCCGCACGCCGCCGTTGTCAGGCCGAGGGCCAGGATCATGCCCGCCGCTGTCGTTCGCCGAACCGCCTCTGACCGCATCCCGCTCCTCGCCGAGCCATTCCAGACCTTGCGCCCCCGCCTGCTTTAGAGGCTTTTGGAGGCTGAACCGCAACCCTTGATCGGCCCCATGACGGACCAGCCAGATCCGCCCGACCGCAGCGTCCGCACCCGCCTGATCGCCCCGGCCACGCGGCGCGGCGCTGGCCGCCGGCCGGTCAGCCCGCCGGTGGAACGCGCCTCGACCCTGCTCAACGACGACCCGGCCGCCATGCGGGACGGAAGCGGCGGTCCGGTCTACGGCATCGAGGACCTCACCGCCGCCCGCGAGCTGCGCGCCGCCCTCGTCGATCTCGAAGGCGCGGCCGACGCCTGGCTGGTGCCCAGCGGACTCGCCGCCGTCACCGTGCCCCTGATCGCCCTGTTGAGGCCCGGCGACGAGGTGCTGGCCACCGACGCCCTCTACGGCCCGACCCGCCGCTTCCTCAACCGCCACCTGAAGGCGCGGGGGATCACGACCACCTTCCATGCGGCGGGCGCCTCGACGGCCGGGATTCTCGCGGCCATGACCGACCGCACCCGGCTGCTGCTCATCGAGTCCCCGGCCTCGCTGACTTTCGAGCTGGTCGACGTCCCTGCCCTCGCCGGCGCCTGCCGCGAGCGGGACGTGCTGACGGTGATGGACAACACTTGGGCCGCCGGCCTCGCCTTCCGCCCGCTGGCGCACGGCGTCGACGTCAGCGTGCAGGCGGTGACCAAATACGTCGCCGGCCACTCCGACCTGCTGATGGGCTCCATCGCCGTGGCCGGACCCGCCGCCGGCCGCCCGGTCGCCGAAACGCTTGAGGATCTCGGCTGGCGCGTCTCGCCCGATGACGCCTGGCTGGCCCTGCGCGGACTGCGCACCCTGCCGCTGCGCTACGCCGAACAGGCCCGCTCCGCCCTTACGGTGGCCGAATGGCTGCAGACCCGCCCCGAGGTCGCGCAGGTTCTCTACCCCGCCCTCCCCGGCGCGCCCGGCCACGACCTGTGGACCCGCGACTACACGGGCGCTGCCTCCATTTTCGGGGTCGTCCTGAACGGCGGGTCCGAAGCGGCCGCCCACGCACTGATGTCCGCGCTCGAACTGTTCGGCCTCGGCTATTCCTGGGGCGGGTTCGAGAGCCTGATCACCCACGAGACCGGCCAGCTGGCGTTTCGCCGCTCCCCCCCTGCGCTTGCCGGTGAACTCCTCCGCCTCCACGTCGGCCTCGAGGACCCCGCCGACCTGATCGCCGACTTCGAGCGCGGTCTCGCCGCCTGGAGCGCCGCTAGCCGCTGAGCTTCGCCCGCGCCGCCTTCAGCCTGGCCTTCAGGTCGTCCCGCGCCTTCCTCTGCCGCTTCGCCAGCGCCGTCGCCCGCCGTTCCAGCGCCTCGCGCTCGGCTTCCAGCACCGCCGTCTCCTCCGCCTGCGCCTCGTCCAGCGCGTCCAGCTCCGCCTCCAGCGCCTCGACCCGCGCCCGGGCCTTTGCATCCGACTTCGGCTTCTCGGGTTTCGGCTTCGCCTTCGGCGCCTTCGTCCGCTCGACCTTGCCAATGTCCACCGAGAGACCGCGCTCGATCAGTTCGCCCGGCGAGGCCAGCGCCGCCGCCTTGTCGGGCCCGACGTCGATCTCCCTCGCCGAGCCGTCCTTGAACAGGTCGCGCTTCACGCCCCAGGCTTCCAGCGCCTTGGCCCGCGACGACGCCGCCACCGTCCACGAGTGGAAGCCGTCCGAATAGCAGAACACCTTCAGCTTTCGCGCCATCGTCTCAGTCCAGCTCGATCCATACCGGCGCGTGGTCGCTGGCCCGCTCGCGCCCGCGCACCTCCCGGTCCACCCCCGCATCCGTCAGCCGTTCCGCCGCCGCCGGGCTGAGCAGCAGATGGTCGATGCGCAGCCCCGCGTCCCGCTCCCACGCCTGCCGGAAATACTGCCAGAAGGTCCACGGCGGCGGATCGGCGGGGTAGCGCTCCCGCAGCGCGTCGGTCCAGCCCTGGTCCAGAAGCCGCGCGAACGCCGCCCGGCTCGCCGGCTGCAGCAGGGCGTCCTTCTTCCACGACCGGCTGTTGTAGATGTCCGCCTCGGTCGGCACGACGTTGTAGTCCCCCGCCAGCACCACGGGCGCCCCGCTGGCCAGCAACGCCTTCGCATGGGCGTTCAGCCGCTCCATCCACGCCAGCTTGTAGTCGAACTTCGGCCCCGGCTGCGGATTGCCGTTGGGCAGGTAGAGCGAGGCCACCAGGACCCCGTCCACCGCCGCCTCCAGATAGCGGCTCTGGGCGTCGGCGGGCTCGCCCGGCAGGCTGCGCCGCGTGACCACGGGCGCGGCATCCCGCGTCAGGATGGCTACGCCGTTCCAGCGGTGCTCGCCCTTCCACACCGCGTGATATCCCAGCGCCCGGATCGCGGCCGCCGGGAATTGCGCGTCGGTGGCCTTTAGTTCCTGCAGGCAGCAGACGTCCGGCCGCGCCGAGTCCAGCCACTGCAGCAGATTGGCCAGCCGGGTGTTGATCCCGTTAATGTTGAAGGTGGCGATCCGCACCGCACCTGAACGGCTCCGCTGGCCGGCGGGTTGCCGGCATCAGGCCGCTACAGCCAGCGCGCTCGCTTGAAGCGCACATACAGGCCGCCGCAGATGCCGGCGATCACCGCCAGCACGACCCAGTAGCCATAGGGGCTTTCCAGCTCCGGCATGTAGTCGAAATTCATCCCGTAGATGCCGGCGATGGCGGTCGGCACCGCGAGAATGGCCGCCCAGGCAGCCAGCCGCCGGGTGATGGCGCCGGTCCGCTGCTGCTCCAGCAGATTGCTGAACTCGAACACCGAGGTCAGCACCTCGCGCAGCCCGTCGACCATCGCCTGCACCCGCCGCACATGGTCGAGAACGTCGTTGAAATAGGGCCGCGCTTCGACATCGATGCAGGGCAGCTCCAGCCGGATCAGCTTCGCCGCCACCTCGCCCGCGGGGCCGAGTACGCGCTGGAACCGGATCAGCTCGCGCCGGATCTCGAAGATGCGGTTGACCTCGCCGCGCGTCAGGAACTGGTCGACGGTCTTGTGCTCCATCGACAGCACCTCTTCCTCGACCGCCTCCACGAGCGGCAGATAGCCGTCGACGACGAAGTCGAGGATGGCGTGCAGGACATAGTCCACGCCTTGCGCCAGCAACTGCGGCGACGCTTCCAACTGGGCCCGCAAGGCCGCATGGCCACGGGTGGAGCCGTGCCGCACGCTGATCAGATGGCTGTGGCCGACGAAGATCGCCGTCTCGCCGTAGCTGATCCGCCCCTCCTGCAGCGCCGCCGTCCGCGCCACGACGAACAGCTGGTCGCCATAGACGTCCAGCTTGGGCAACTGCGCCCCCTTGGCGGCATCCTCGACCGCCAGCGGATGGAGCCCGTACGCCTGCTGCAGCGCGCGCAGTTCCTCGGCCGTCGGATCGACGACGCCGATCCATACGAACTGCGACTTGTCGCCCGGACAGTCGATCCGCTCGTCGATCGCGACCTCGCGAACGCGTTTCCCGTGGCTGTAGAGATAGGCGGCGACGACGCTCATGCCTTGTCCGTATTACGGAAACCCGCGCCCGCAAAGCGCCGCTCGAACCCATGGCGCGCCCAGCAGGACTCGAACCTGCAACCGTCCGCTTAGAAGGCGGGTGCTCTATCCGGTTGAGCTATGGGCGCCCGATGGCAGCGCGAGCGTTAGCCGCCCTGACCCCGCGGCTCAAGCAGCGAGCCGCCGCGCGGCCAGCGTTAGCCGCCCAGAATTCAGTGCGTCCAGGGCACCTTGCGGTTGGTGGCGAAATTGTCGGCGTAGGCCTTGAGGATGACCGGCGCCTCCTGCGCCTCATGCAGGCGAAACGGAATCCCGTAGCGCTCGGCGTAGGCGACCGCCTCCTCCTGCGAGTCGAACTCCAGCCGCACCTGGCCGTTCATGTCCGCCGAGCTGGTCCAGCCCATCAGCGGATCGATGGTCCGCGCCGACGCCGGCTCGAACTCCAGCCGCCAGTGTCTGGTGTTGCCCTTGCCGGACTGCATCGCGGTCTTGGCGGGGCGGTAGATGCGGGCGAGCATGGTTGACCTCTTCGGACCGGCCGTCGCCGGGGCCGTCCGGCTCTAGAAGCCTTCCGCCCGACGATCAAGACTGCGGCCCTGCATCGGATGAAGAAGGGTTTGTCCGCTCCATGACACAGGAACCAACCCAACGGCCACGCTCTTTTCGGGCGGGCCGGGAGGACAACGGGTGATCGTGAACGAGTACAAGGGTGGCGGCCGTGAGGCTCGTCCCGCTGTCCGCAAGGCCAGGGGCGGCCTGCTCTACCACCTGTTCATGAAATGGTTCGGCGGCGCGGGTTTCCGGACCTGACCGCAGGGCGGCAGGAACCCCTTCGTGCTGGTCGGGGCGAGAGGATTCGAACCTCCGACCCTCTGCTCCCAAAGCAGATGCGCTACCAGGCTGCGCTACACCCCGATCCAGAGCCGGGGTGTTTGCCACGCGGCGCGGCGGCCCGCAACGCGGGCGGCGACTATTCCGAAGCGAAGAACGGGTGGCGCACCCGGTCGCCCGGCTTGGCTCCGATCTCGTCGGCCCGGCCGGCGCGGATTTCCAGCACCCCGGCCGCCGGCCCGTTCGACGGAATGATCGCGTCGGAATTCGGCGTCACGCGCTCGGCGATCGAGACGATGCGCCCCCAGGAGTCGATGTAGATGATGTCCAGCGAGCTGGGCGTGTTGTGCATCCAGAAGCCGCGCTCGGCCACGTCGGGGAACTGGAACAGCATGCCGCGGTCGTCGGCCAGCGGCTCGCGGTGCATCAGGCCCTGCTGGCGCTCCGCCTCGTCGTCGGCGATCTCGACCATGAACCGGTGCTCGCCGGTCGAGGTGACGACCGTCAGCGGCTCCAGCGGATCGCCGTTCGGGCCCGTGGCCGTGCCGGCGCCGGCGCATCCGGCCAGCAGGACCAGACCGGCGACACCCGCCAGGAAGCTGCGACGTACCAACATCATTCCACCCTCGAGACAGTTCGCCGCAATTTGCGCCGATCCGCGCGCGCGGCAAGCCCCAGCATAGCCGCGGTCCGCTGCGAGGAAAGCGCGATCAGTCGGCCGGGCGGATTTCCGCGACCACCAGCCCCTTGGGGCCCTCGGCGAAGCGCACGGCCACGGGCTCGCCGGGGATCAAGTCGTCCAGCCCGCAGCGCCGCAGGGTCTCGACGTGGACGAAGATGTCGCCCGGCTTGCCGTCGCGCACCACGAAGCCGTAGCCCTTGGTCCGGTTGAACCATTTGACGATGGCCGTCTCCATGACGCCGTCGCCGGGATCGGCGGGGGCCACGGCGCGGCTGTCCCGCCGCAGACCGTCGTAGCCGCCCCGCCGCGGGGCGGCCACGGCGTCCGGATCGCCCTCGCCCAGGTCATGAACCTCGGTCACCTGCCAGCCCTTGGGGCGGCGGGCGCAGTCGCAGGTGATGGGGGCGCCTTCAGCGGCGGTGTCGCGCCCGCTGTCGCGAAGACTGGAGATGTGCAGCAGCACATCCTTCATGTCGGTCAGCTTCGGCTCATCGGGCACGATGAAGCCGTATCCCTTGCCGGGATCGAACCATTTCACCCGGCCGGCGATACGCACCGTCTCGACCGTCTCAACGCCCTTGTAGTCGGACACCGTCTTCCCCCTGCCCGCGCGTGCTGCGGACAGGGCTTGTTTAACACGGTTCTGTGAAGCCCGGAAAAGGCAAAAACGCCGGTTTCAGCCCGGAGGCGAATAATTTTTGCAACTGATGCCTGTAATCGGTTTCATGCGAGGCGCATCCGATCCTTCGCGGACAATGACGCAGCCGTCGATATCGTCGCGACCGGGCAGTCGGCGAGGCTTCGAACAGGCATGAAGGGGAAGGCCCCGCGTGGCAGTCCCTAGGGGAATCGAACCCCTCTTTTCAGGTTGAAAACCTGACGTCCTAACCGATAGACGAAGGGACCGCTGCGCGGGGAAGCGGCGATATAGCCGCCGATTCCGCGGGGTGCAAGCGGCTTTGCCGTAGAAAAACGCGATCGGCGTTCGGCTTAGGCCATGCGCGGATCGGCGACGTCCTCGATCTCGAACTGCACCCCGCGCCGGCCGTTCCAGTCGTCGGCCTTCAGCCGTCCGGCGATGCTCAGTCCGCCCTGCCCGGCCAGCAGCGCCTTGCCTGACGGCAGGTCGGCGCAGCGCCATGCGATGGCTTTCACCGACGCCCCGTCGGCCCCGACCAGCCGGCAGCGCACATGGCCGCCGTTCATGGCCACGGGCTCGCGCACGCTGACGTGCTCCAGGGCGAACAGCGGCTCCGGATTGGCCGGCCCGAACGGCGCCAGCTGTTCGAACTGCTCGAACAGGCCGCGCGTCGCCGCGCCCGGATCGACCAGGGCGTCGATCTCGACCCCGTCCAGCGCCTCCGCCGCCGCCTGCTCGCCGGCCATCCGCTCGTTGAGGAAGTCGCGCAGGCGGGCGATCCCGTCGGCCCGAACCGTCAGCCCCGCCGCCATGGCGTGGCCGCCCCCCGCCATCAGCACGCCCGCCTCCCAAGCCGCCTGCACCGCGCGTCCGAGGTTCATGCCCGGCTGCGAGCGCCCGGAGCCCTTGCCGACGCCGTTCACCGCATCGACCCCGATCACCACCACGGGCTTGCGCCAGCGTTCGCGCAGCCGCCCGGCCACGATGCCGACCACGCCCGGGTGCCACTCGTCGCCCTCGATCACCACCACGGCCGAGCCGTCGGCATGGGCGCCCGAGGCCTCGACCATCCGCGTCGCCTGCTCGGTCACCTGCCGCTCGACCTCGCGCCGGGCGATGTTCAGCGCCTCCAGCTCCTGGGCCAGCGCCATGGCCTCTTCGGGATCGTCGGTCGACAGCAGCCGCGCCCCGAGGTCCGACCTGCCGATCCGCCCGCCGGCGTTGATGCGCGGACCGAGGATGAAACCGGCGTGGTTGCATTTCGCCGGCCCGGGCTCGCCGCCCGCCGCCGCCAGCAGCGCCCGCAGGCCCGGGTTGCGCCACTCCGACATGACCCGCAGCCCGAGGCTGGTCAGGGCGCGGTTGAAGCCGGTCAGGCCGGTGACGTCGCAGATCGCCCCCATGGCCGCCAGATCCAGCCACTGGCGGATGTCCGGCTGTTCGCGGCTCTCGAACAGCCCCCGCCGCCGCGCCTCGCGGTTCAGCGCCGCCAGCAGCACGAACACCACGCCCGCCGCCGCCAGATTGCCCTGCCCCGAGTTGCAGCCCGGCCGGTTGGGATTGACCACGGCGGCGCACACCGGCGGGTGCTCGCGCATCATGTGGTGATCGATGACCACGACCTTGAGCCCGATCGCCGCCGCATGCGCCACGGCCTCGTTGGCCGCCGCGCCGCAGTCGACGGTGATGACCAGTTCGGCGCCCGAAGCCTTGAGCGTGTCGAAGGCCTTCGGGCTGGGGCCGTAGCCCTCGGTCATTCGGTCCGGCACATAGATGGGCAGGTCCGCGCCCATGGCCCGGAACCAGCGCACCAACAGGGCCGCGCTCGACGCGCCGTCGACGTCGTAGTCGGCGAACACATGGATCGAGGCCCGCTCCTGCAGGGCGTCGAGGATCGCCTCCGCCGCCGCGTCCATGTCCATGAAGCTGGACGGGTCGGGGAACAGGGCCTTCAGCGTGGGGGTGAGGAAGTCCGCGCCCTGATCGGCCTTGACCCCCCGCGCCGCCAGCGCCCGGGCCAGCGGCTCCTCCAGGTTCAGCGCCTGCATATGGGCGCGGATCAGCCCCGCCTCGGCCGGCCTCTGCCGCCAGGCGCGCCCGGACAGCGAGCGGGAGACGCCCAGAAAAGCGGGCCCAAAACCTCGGACCGCTCCCCCGTCCGCCATCAGAACGGCCGTCGCGTATGGATGCGCTGGATGGTCCGGGTCGAGGAATCCATCACCAGCGTATGCGTCGTGACGAAGCCGTCGCGCACCATCACCCCGTCCAGCATGGCGCCCTTGGTCACGCCGGTGGCGGCGAAGACGGCGTCCTTCGAGACCAGCTCGTGCAGGTCGTACTTGCGGTCGAAATCCGTGACCCCGGTGCGCTGGGCCCGGGCCCGCTCGTCGTCGTTGCGGAAGATCAGCCGGCCCTGGAAATGGCCGCCGACGCACTTCAGCGCACTGGCGGCCAGCACGCCCTCCGGCGCCCCGCCGGATCCCAGATACAGGTCGATGCCCGTCTCCGGCTCGGCGGTGTGGATCACCCCGGCCACGTCGCCGTCGGTGATCAGCACCACCTTGGCCCCGACCTCGCGCAGCGCCGCGATCAGCTCCGCGTGGCGCGGCCGGTCCATGACGCAGACGGTGATGTCCCGCGGATCGACGCCCTTGGCCGAAGCCAGCGAGCGGACGTTCTCCTGCGGCTTCATATCCAGATCGACCGTGCCCGGCGCATAGCCCGGCCCGATGGCGATCTTGTCCATATAGGTGTCGGGCGCATGCAGCATGCCGCCGCTCGCCGACATCGACAGCACGCACAGGGCGTTGGCCATGGCCTTGGCCGTCAGGGTGGTGCCCTCCAGCGGATCGAGGGCGATGTCGATGGCCGGCCCCTTCCCGGTGCCGACCTTCTCGCCGATGTAGAGCATCGGCGCCTCGTCGCGCTCGCCCTCGCCGATGACGATCCTGCCGTCGATGTCGAGCGCGTTCAGCGCCGTACGCATGGCGTCGACGGCCAGCTGGTCGGCCTGCTTCTCGTCGCCCCGGCCGATCTGGGCGTAACTGGCGATGGCCGCCAGTTCGGTGACGCGCGCGGCGTCCGCGGCCAGCGTGGAAGCATAGGGGGCCGGTCCGGCCATGGGCGTTCTCCTGAGGACGATGATCCCGGGATTCTGTCGTCCCGGCGACCGTTAGTGTGGATCAGCGGCGATCGACCGGCGGCGGGGCGCGGCCGCGCTCGCGGGTGCGGCGGGCGAATTCCTCGATCTCGGCGGCGGTCTCCGCCGTCACCGGCGCCACCTCGACGGCGGCGACCCGCTCCCGCACGCCCTCGGCGAAGGCGGTCGCGTCGCCGGTCGTCAGCCATTCGATCCGCGCCGTCGCATCGGCCAGTTCGCCGCCCGTGGTTTCCAGCGTGGCCACCCGCGCGGCGATCACGGCGGGCTCGGGCCCGGCCTCCTGCGATTTCGGGAAGTCGGCCCAGCGCGGGTATTCGCGGTTGGCGTCGACCAGCGCCTGGACCCGGGGGGCCACCGGCGACGTCGGGTCCGTCTCCGGATCGAACGCTCCCGCGCAGGCGGTCAGGCCGGCCGTGGCGACGGCGGCGGCCAGGACCGCTGCGAATTTCCGGATCGGCGCGTTCATGTCAGGGGCGGTCATATGCCATGATGACGGCGGGCGGAAGGGCGACAACCGCCCCTACGACCGATCCTGACGCCTCCTCCGGAGCTTTCGTGCATGGCCAAGCGTCCGACCACTCCGTCCGCCGACGCCCCTCGCGCGCCGCGCAAGTCCGGCCGCCCCACCTCGGCCAAGCCCCCGCGCCCCCGCGCGGGGAAGAAGGCCGCCGAACAGCCTGCCCCCGCGCCGGAGCCCGCCCCCGAACCGCGGACCGCGCCTGAGGCCGCCCCCTTCGCCCTCCCCGGCGGAGACCAGCGCCAGATGATCGAGACCCTGTCGCTGAACCTGGCCCGCGCCGCCATGACCGCCCAGGCCGCCATCGCCGAGGCCGCCCTGTCGCAGGCCGACCGCCCCGCCGCCCTGTCGCCCGACCCTTTCAACGTCGGCCCGGCCATGACCCAGGTGATGAGCGGGCTCGCCTCGCGCCCGGACAAGCTGTTCGCCGCCCAGGCCGACCTGTTCAACCGCTACATGGACCTGTGGGCCACCACGACCCGCCGCGCCGCCGGCGAGGAGATCCCCGCCGCCCCCGAGCCAAATGACCGGGTCGACAAGCGCTTCAAGGACCCGGCCTGGTCCGAGAACCCGATGTTCGACGTCATGCGCCAGTCCTACCTGGTCACCGCCGACTGGATGAACGGCCTGGTCTCCTCGGTCGAGGACATCGACCCGCGCACAAAGCGCCGCGCCGAGTTCTTCACCAAACTTCTGACCGACGCCTTCTCCCCCTCCAACTTCCTCGCCTCCAATCCCGCCGCGCTGAAGGCCCTGGCCGAGACCAACGGCGAATCGCTGGTCAGGGGGATGCAGAATTTCGCCGCCGATCTGGAGCGCGGCGCCGGCAAGCTGAAAATCAGCCAGGCCGACTACGGCCGCTTCGAGGTCGGCAGGAACGTCGCCACCGCCCCCGGCCAGGTCGTCTGGCGCGACGAGCTGTTCGAGCTGATCCAATATGACCCCGCGACAGAGAAGCAGCGCGAGATCCCGCTGCTGATCTTCCCGCCGTGGATCAACAAATTCTACATCCTCGACCTGCAGCCGGAGAACTCGATGATCCGCTGGCTGTCCGGCCAGGGCTTCACCGTCTTCGTCTGCTCCTGGGTCAATCCGGACGTCGACAAGGCGAACTACGGCTTCGACGACTATCTGCAGAAGGGCATCTACCGCGCGGTCGAGAAGGCGCTCGAGCAGTCGCGGGCCGGGCACATCAACACCGTCGGCTACTGCATCGGCGGCACCCTGATGGGAGCGGCCCTCGCCCATATGGCGGAACACGGCGACGACCGCGTCACCGCCAACACCTTCTTCGCCGCCCAGCACGACTTCGCCGAGGCCGGCGACCTGCTGCTGTTCACCGACGACCACTGGCTCAATGAGATCGAGCAGCAGATGGACGCGGCCGGCGGCGTCCTGCCCGGCGCGGCCATGGCCGACACCTTCAACGCCCTGCGCGCCAACGACCTGATCTGGTCCTTCTTCGTCAGCAACTACCTGATGGGCAAGGACCCGCCCGCCTTCGACCTGCTGTTCTGGAACGCCGACCAGACCCGCATGCCGAAGAAGCTGCACCTCGACTACCTGCGCTCGATGTACGGCCGCAACGCCCTCTCCAGAGGCGAGTTCGAGATCGGCGGAGTCCGCGCCGACCTCTCGAAGGTGAAAATCCCCCTCTATTTCCAGGCCAGCCGCGAGGACCACATCGCGCCGATGAACTCGGTCTACCGCTCGGCCAGGGCTTTCCCGAACGCCGACGTGACCCTGACCCTGGCCGGCTCGGGCCACATCGCCGGCGTGGTCAACCCGCCCTCGGCGAAGAAATACCAGCACTGGACCAACCCGGCCCTGCCGCCCACCCTCGCCGAATGGCAGGCCGGCGCTGAGGAGCATCCCGGCAGCTGGTGGAACCATTGGGCCGACTGGCTGCACGCCCGCTCCGGCGGCTGGGTGCCGGCCCGCGACCCGCAAAAAGGCCCCCTTCCGGCGATAGAACCGGCCCCCGGCTCCTATGTGAAGGTGAAGTCTTGAAGCGTCTCGAACCGAACCTGCTTCTGGCCCTGTCCACCGGCCTCGGCCTCGTCCTCGTGGTGGTCACGGCCAGCTTCTACGGCGCGGCGCCCCGCCTCCTGCGCGATACCTTGCTGGCGGTCGCCTGCTCGGCCGGCTTCGTGCTGCTCAACCCGCTGTTGCAGCGGCGCATGAAGTTCGCGCCGCGCCCGCCGATGATCCATCGCGACCGGCCAGGCACGGCGGTCTGGGCCGGCCTCTTCCCGCTCGCCGTCATCTTCGCCGCCGCCGTGCCGATCTTCTGGCCCGGCCACGACTACGGCCTGCTGGTGATCATCGCCGCCGTCTGGTTCGGCGTCACCCTCGAGTCCGCCATCAAGGCGCTCAGGCAGGCCTGATCCGCGTTGGTCAGGCCGGTACAAACTTGAGGGCTACCCCGTTGTTGCAATAGCGCTTGCCCGTCGGCCGCGGCCCGTCGTCGAAGATATGCCCCTGATGCCCCAGGCACCTGGCGCAGTGATATTCGGTGCGCGGAATACCGATCGCGTAGTCCGTCTTGGTGCCGATGTTGGCGGCGATCACCTGATAGAAGCTCGGCCAGCCGGTGCCGCTGTCGTATTTCCATTGCGACCGGAACAGCGGCAGCTCGCAGCCCCGGCACACGAAGGTCCCGGCCCGGTGCTCGTCGTTCAGCGGGCTGGTGAACGGCCTTTCCGTCGCCTCGTGCCTCAGCACGTCATAGCTCGCCCGCGGCAGCCGCGCCCGCCACTGCGCATCGGTGATCCGCCGGAACGGGGAGTTCGCATACCGCCGCTCCGACGCATCCACCGGCCCAGGCGTGCAGGCGCTCACAGCGGCGGCGCCGACGGTGAGCAGCAGTTGGCGGCGGGAGACATGGGTCATGACCGCTGATAGGTCGGCACGACCGGCGCGGATGCAAGGGCGGCGATCAGTTCAGGCCGGCGGCCTCGTCCAGACCCAGCATCAGGTTCAGGTTCTGCACCGCCGCCCCGGACGCTCCCTTGCCGAGGTTGTCCAGCAACGCCACGAGCCGGACCTGCTCCCCGCCCCGGTCCCCGAACACATGCAGCCGCATCCGGTTGGTCCCGTTCAGCCCTTCCGGATCGATCCCGGTCATGGCCTCCGTCGTCTCCAGCTCCGCGACCTCGACGAAGCGGGCGCCGGCATAGGCCTCGGTCAGCGCCCCGTGCACCACCTCGACCGACGGCGAGCCCGGCAGAGCGCCCAGGTGCAGTGGAACCTCGACCAGCATCCCCTGGCGGTAGGCCCCCACCGCCGGCGCGAACAGCACCGGCCGCTCCAGCCCCGAGTGTTTCGTCATCTCCGGCACATGCTTGTGCTTCAGCGTCAGCCCATAGGCCCGGTACGGCTCCGCTCCCGCCTCGAATTCCGCGATCATCGCCTTGCCGCCGCCGGAATAGCCCGACACCGCATTGACCGTCACCGGCCACCCCGCGGGCACGATGCCCGCGCTGACCAGCGGCCTCACCAGCCCGATGAACCCCGTCGGATAGCAGCCCGGGTTCGACACCCGCGTCGCCGCCGCGATCTTTGCCCGCTGGCCCGGCGCCATCTCCGCGAAGCCGTAGGTCCAGTCCGGATCGACGCGGTACGCCGTCGAGGCGTCGATCACCCGCGCCGCCGGGCTTTCGATCATCGCCACGGCTTCTTTCGCGGCGTCATCCGGCAGGCACAGGATCACCGCGTCGGCCCCGTTCAGGGCCTCCCGCCGCGCCTCCACGTCGCGCCGCCGGTCGCCCAGCAGGATCAGCTCCAGATCCGAACGCGCCTCCAGCCGCTCCCGGATCTCCAGCCCCGTGGTCCCGGCCTCGCCGTCGATGAAGATGGTGTGGGTCATGGATGGCCCCGATAGAGGGTCAGAAGAGCCGCAGTTCCGTTGAAGGCTGCCAGCAACAACAGCCCGACAACGACGAGGAGCGGGAGAGCAGCCAGCCAGAGCGGCTTCGGCTTCCTGAGCCTTCGCAGTTCCGGATGCTTGGCGGAAGGACCCCAGTCCCGGTCAGACAACATCGTCCAGAGAACGTAAGAGAAACAGACGAGCAGGACGATTACCGTGATCAGCAGAACGACATCCCAAATGACCGACAGCAGCATGGTGAGCTCCAAAGAAAAAGGGCGCTCCGGTTCCCCGAAGCGCCCCCATTCATAACCGCTTTCGCGATCCGCCTAGCGCTTCGAGAACTGGAAGGACTTGCGGGCCTTGGCGCGGCCGTACTTTTTGCGCTCGACGACGCGGCTGTCGCGGGTCAGGAAGCCGTGCGGCTTCAGGACCGGGCGCAGCGCCGGCTCGTAGTGGGTCAGGGCGTGCGACAGGCCGTGGCGGATGGCGCCCGCCTGGCCCGACAGACCCGAGCCCTCGACCGTGCAGACTACGTCGAACTGGGTCTCGCGGCCGGTGACGACCAGCGGCTGGGCGATCATCATGCGCAGCACCGGACGAGCGAAATACTGCTCCTGGTCGCGGCCGTTGATGGTGAACTTGCCGGTGCCCGGCTTCACCCAGACGCGGGCGATGGCGTTCTTGCGCTTGCCGGTCGAATAGGCGCGGCCCTGGGCGTCCAGCTTCTGGACGTAGACCGGGTGCTCTTCGCCCGCGCCCGGGGTCTGCATGCCCTTCAGGGCGTCGAAGCCCGTCAGGGTCTCGGTCGGGGCGGTTTCGGCGGCGGTGTTTTCAGCAGTCACGTCGGTCATGCTCAGACGCTCCGGGTGTTCTTGGGAGAAGCCGACTTGAAGTCGATCGTCTCGGGCGACTGGGCTTCGTGGGTGTGGGTCGGGCCGGCGAACAGGCGCAGATGCGTCATCTGCTTGCGGGCCAGCGGGCTTTCCTTGGGCAGCATGCGCTCGACGGCCTTCTCGAGCACGCGCTCGGGGAAGCGGCCGTTCAGCACCTTCTCGGGGGTCGTCTGCTTGACGCCGCCGGGGTGACCAGTGTGACGGTAGTAGATCTTGTCGGTGTTCTTCTTGCCGGTGAACACCACCTTGTCGACGTTGGTGACGACGACATAGTCGCCGCAATCGACGTGCGGGGTGTAGTCGCCGCGGTGCTTGCCGCGCAGACGGTTGGCGATGAAGGTCGCGAGACGGCCCACCACGACGCCTTCGGCGTCGATATGGATCCACTTCTTCTCGACCTCGGCCGGCTTCAGCGAAGCCGTGGTGCTCTTCAGCATGACGAGGGTTCCTGGGGAGACGAACGGAGGGCCCCTCCCGTGACCGGGCTGAGCGGAAGGCGCGCTGATAGAGGAAGCGGAGGCGAAGGTCAATGCGAGTCCTCGCCGACACATGGTTCTAATGCATTGTTTTCATGGACAATACCGATACCGGTATTAAAATACCGCATCTGGATTACCCGCCCCCCCATTCGCGTCAGGCGAATGGGGAGGACAGACCGCGTCAGCGGTCAGGAGGGGGCGGCGCGGGCGGCGGGCAGCCGAGCGCCAATCACCATCGGCCGGCGCCGCCCCCTCCGGGTCGCTGCTTCGCATCGACCTGTCCTCCCCATCGCCTTCGCCGACGGGGAGGTGAACGCCACTCGGCCAATTGCTGCGCTGCAAATCCGCCGTCTGTCCGCATACTTTCCGCGGCCAACCCGCTGTTTCCGAACGGCATCACCTCCGGCCCAGCGTCACGAACGCGCCTGGGGAGAAACCCGGCCCATACTGGTCCCATCCCGTCGGACGGGGAGGGCGTCGGATCCACGTTCTCGATGGCGGCGGGCTGTGGTCGAGCGATGAAGCCCGGGCGATGGAGAGTCCGGGGGTCCTCGCGGAGGTCGATGGATGGCCTCTGCTTGCTCGCCGCGCGCTTCTGGCGGGGTTGAGGACGTCGCGATCGCGGCGGCAGGCCCCCCCGTGTCGGTCGTCGCAAGGCGGCCGCCGCGTGATCCGTCAAAGGCCCGAAGGCAGGGCCGCCAGTCGGAGGGCGTGTGGAAAACGGCCGCGCGGGACAGCCTGTCTCGTCGAAACGGTAACAACACATCCCAGCACCGGGCGAGGCCCGGCTGTCCCGCGCCCTCCCCATCCGCTTCACCCGAAGCGGCGCCGAAGGCTGGCTGTCACAGAACCCTGATGACCGCCCGCCTGCCCTCGGGCCATAAGAGCCCCTGCCCCTTCGGAGTCTCTCATGCGCCTGCCCCGTCGCGACCTTCTCACCGGCTCGGCCGCCGCCCTCGCCTTCGCCGGCCTGGCGCGCAACGTCCACGCCCAAGCCGCCGCGACGGAAGAAACCTACGTCAACGAGGTGCACGGCTACGGCCCCTTGGTCCGCGATCCCAACGGCCTGTTCGACCTGCCCCGGGGCTTCACCTACCGCGTCATCTCCCAGGGCGGAGAGACGATGGACGACGGCCTGCTGGTGCCCGGCCAGTTCGATGGCATGGGCTGTTTCGCTCTGGAGGGCTCGCGCGTGGCCCTCGTCCGCAACCACGAACTCAAGGGCGGCTCGCGCACCCATCGCAACTGGGGCCCCGGCGGCTTCCATCAGGAACGCCTCGGCGCGCTCGACAGGTCGAAGGCCTACGATACCTACAGGGACGGCCGCGTCCTGCCCGGCGGCACAACCACGCTGATCTACGACATGGACACCGGCGAGACGGTGCGCCAGTTCATGAGCCTGGCGGGCACCTCCACCAACTGCTGCGGCGGCATGACCCCCTGGGGCAGCTGGCTGACCTGTGAGGAAACCGAGGAAACGCCCTCCGACGCCGATGTCACGAAGGAGCACGGCTACGTCTTCGAAGTCCCGGCCAACGCCCACGGCCTCGTCAAGGCCGTCCCGCTGAAGGCCATGGGCCGCTTCGAGCATGAGGCCGTCGCCGTCGATCCGCGCACCGGCGTCGTCTACCTGACCGAGGACAAGGGCGACGGCCTGTTCTACCGCTTCATTCCGAAGACCCCCGGCAAACTGGTCGACGGCGGCAAGCTCCAGGCCATGGCCGTCAGGGGCGCCCGGGGCGCCGACACCTCCAACCGCGAGACGCGCCTCTGGAGCGTCGGCGACTGGAAACAGGTCGAATGGATCGATCTCGACGATGTCGAGAGCCCCGACGGCGACCTTCGCGTGCGCGGCCACGCCGACGGCGCCGCCCTCGTGTCGCGCGGCGAGGGCATCCACTGGGGGGACGGCGAATTGTTTCTCACCGCGACTTCGGGAGGCCCGATCGAGCGGGGCCAGATCCTCCGCTATATTCCCTCCCCGATGGAAGGCGGCCTCGGCGAGCGCCTCCGCCCGGGCCGGCTCCAGCTCTTCGTCGAGACCACGGACGAGAAGGCGCTCAACATGGGCGACAATCTCACCGTCTCGCCATGGGGTCATCTGATCGTCTGCGAGGACAACTACTCCGACGAACTCCGCAATCACCTCAAGGGCGTGACCCCGGACGGCAAGCTCTACACGCTCGGCCGTAACGTCTTCCAAGGCAATTCCGAGCTCTGCGGCTGCGTCTTCTCGCCGGACGGATCGACCCTTTTCGTCAACATCCAGTATCCGGGGATCACCCTCGCGATCAGAGGACCGTGGACCTCGGTCCGGACATGAACAGGCGCGGTTGCGACCGGCGGACCAGCCACAGGTTCACGGTCGCGACCGCCAGCACCAGCGCCGCTCCCGCCTGGTGCAGCGCTCCCAGCCACAGCGGAACGGCGTTCATCAGCGTCGCCACCCCCAGCGCCGCCTGCAGCCACAGCGCCGCCGCCAGCACGAAGGCCGCCATGCCCAGTCCCTCGGCCAGCCGCCAGCGCCACGCCTGCACCGCGTAGACCGTGCCGCCGATGAGCAGGCCGTAGGCCGCCAGCCGGTGATTGAACTGCACCAGCGCCTGGTCGTGCAGGAAGGCCAGCGCCCCCTTGCCCCAGTCGACCGGCGCCAGCAGCTCGCCGCTCATCATCGGCCAATCGGTATGGACGAGACCCGCCTTGGCCCCCGCCACCAGCCCGCCCAGCAGGCACTGCAGAAAGATCGCGCCCAGCAGGATCGCCGCCCCCCGGCTCCAGCCGACCGGATGGCGCGAATGCTCCTCGCCGTTCCAGGCCTCGAGCCCGGTCCAGATCAGCCCCATGAAGATCAGCAGCGCCAGCCCGAGGTGAACCGCCAGCCGCTCCGGCGCCACATCGACCCGCTCGCTCAGCCCGCTGGACACCATCCACCAGCCGATCAGCCCCTGCAGTCCGCCCAGCGCCAGCAGCACCACGCAGCGCCCGATCAGCCGCCGCGGCATGGCCAGTCGACCGATGAGCGACCGGGGAGGAAGCAGGTGCGCCAACAGGAAAACCGCGAACGGCAGGGCGAACACCGCGCCGATGATCCGGCCCAGCTGGCGGTGCGTCCACTCCCACCAGAAGATGCCCTTGAACTCGCCCAGCGTCATGCCGGCGTTGACCTGCTGGTACTGCGGAATGGCACGGTATTTCTCGAACGCCTCGGCCCAGTCCGCGGCATTCATCGGCGGCAGGGCGCCCATGATCGGCTTCCACTCGGTGATGGACAGGCCCGATCCGGTCAGGCGGGTGACCCCGCCGACCACCACCATCGCGAACACCAGCGCCGCCGTCGCGAACAGCCAGATGGCTACCGCCCTGCTCTGATCGCCCCCGCTGAAACGCTTCATTCGACGCCCGCTGTCCCGACCGTTACACTGGACCGCGCGCCACTGGTCCGGCGCCCGATTGAGCGGTATGCCCGCCCACGAAGGCGAGATCGAGTCGGTTTTCGGCGTCGGGGCGTCGCAGGTCAGGAGAACGCGGTTGCAATACGCCGACATCGTCATCGCCGTCCTGGGTGCCTTCGCCCTGGCGTGGACCGCCGATCTACTGACCGGCCGCCGCGGCCTGTTCGCCACCTCGCTGGTCTCCGGCGTCGCCGCCGTCTGCGGCTGGTTCCTCGCCGTGCGGGTCTTCGCCGTCTCGACCATGGATGGCTGGACCTGGGTCGGCTGGTCGCTGGCCGCCTCGGTCATCGCGCTGGCGGCCTTCTTCCTGTTCCGCAGCAAGCGCTGACATGGGGCCCCGCACCCGCCGCTTCATCGCCATGCTTGGCGTGCTCGCCTTCCTCGTCTTCTGGATCTGGGGCGCCATCGCCCTGCGCGGCGTCCTGCCGCCGGGCCCGCTCATCGATCTGGTGGTCTATGCCGTCGCCGGGATTGGCTGGGGCCTGCCCCTCTATCCGCTGTTCAAATGGGCTGAGCGGCCCCGCGACTGAGACGGGAACCGGGCCGCAATTGCAAAGGGCCGCCCGAAAGCGGCCCCCTGACCAACCGTCTTCGAGGAGAAGATGGTCGGAGCGACAGGATTCGAACCTGCGACCCCTTGACCCCCAGTCAAGTGCGCTACCAGGCTGCGCCACGCTCCGAGAGGCGCTCCCTATAGACGGGGCGCCCGCCCCCCGCAAACCCAAAAACGAGACGTCAGGCGGTTCTGGAAAGAACGGCTTCCAGACGGGCCCGCGCGCCCTCCAGTTCGGCCAGGACCTGACGCAGCCGCACCGACGAAGCGCCGGTCGGAACCGCCGCCGCGCGCTCGGGAGCGGCTCCGCCTTCCGGCTCGAACGCCACCGTCCCGTCCGGGTCGCCATAGACCGCCAGCCGCTTCAGGCCCTGCTCGCGATGCAGCCGCTGGACGCCCTTGATGGTCAGGCCGTCCTCGTGCAGCAGCCGCTTGACCGCCTTCAGCAGCACCACGTCCTGCGGCCGGTAGAAGCGTCGTCCGCCGGCGCGCTTCAGCGGCGTGATGAAGGGGAATTTGGTTTCCCAGAAGCGCAGCACATGCTGCGGCGCCCCGATCTCGTCAGCGGCTTCGGAGATGGTCCGGAAGGCGTTCGGGCTCTTGGCCACGGCGCGTCAGGCGCTCACGACGGCGTCGTGAACCCGGCCCTTCATGATCTGCGAGGCGCGGAAGCTGATCACCCGCCGCGGATGGATCGCCGCCGGCTCGCCGGTCTTCGGATTACGTCCCATCCGGGCCCGCTTGTCGCGCACTTGGAAGACGCCGAAGCCGGACAGCTTCACGGTCTCCCCGCGCTCGAGCGATTCAATGATCAGTTCCAGGGTCCGCTCGACCAGCGCCGAGCACTCCTGGCGCGACAGGCCGACCTCCTCGTGGACCGCCTCACACAGGTCCGCCCGCGTCAGGGTCTGGTGCTGAGCCAATGGTCCGCTCCCCTTGAAAAGTCCGTCGCACCCATAAAAGAGCAAGCGCCTTCAAATGGAAAGCCGAATTGCGCCCTAGAGGCGAAAGGCGCAGGCCCCCCACGTCAATCCGCCGCCCATGGCCTCGGCCAGCACAAGGTCGCCGCGTTTGATCCGTCCGTCCTGAATGGCCGCATCCAGCGCCAGCGGTATCGACGCCGCCGAGGTGTTGGCGTGCATCGCCACCGTCGAGATGACCTTGTCCTCGTCGAGGCCCAGCCGGTCGCCGACGCCCTTGATGATGCGCTGGTTGGCCTGGTGAGGCACGAACCAGTCAACGTCGGCGATCTCGATGCCCGAGGCCTCGCAGCAGGCGGTGATCGCCTCGGCGATATTGACCACGGCGTGGCGGAACACCTGGTTGCCGGCCATCCGCAAATGCCCGACCGCCCCGGTCGTGGCCGGTCCGCCGTCGACATACAGCAGGTCGGTCTTGGAGCCGTCGCAACGCAGGGCGAAGCCGAGCAGACCGTGATCGGCCTTGGTCCCGTGTCCCTCGCGTGGTTCGACCACCACCGCGCCGGCCCCGTCGCCGAACAGCACGCAGGTCGACCGGTCGGTCCAGTCCATCAGCCGGGTCATCTCCTCGGCACCGATGACCAGGGCGCATCTGGCATTTCCCCGCGCCACGAAGCCGTCGGCGACGCTCAGCGCATAGACGAAGCCGGAGCAGACCGCCTGGACGTCGAAGGCGATGCAGGTCGGAATGCCCATCTTGCGCTGGACGATCGAGGCCACCGACGGAAAGGTCATGTCGGGCGTCGTCGTCGCCACCACGATCAGATCGACGTCGGCGGCCGTCCGGCCGGCGTCGCGCAGGGCCCGCTTCGACGCCTCCACCGCCAGGTCGCTGGTCGGCTGGTCGTCGCGCGCCTTGTGCCGCTGGCGGATGCCGGTGCGCTCGACGATCCACTCGTCCGAGGTGTCGACGATCTTCGCCAGATCCGCATTGGTGACGACCTGTTCCGGCAGAAAGGAGCCGACGCCGGTCACGGCGCTGCGAATGACGCTCACTGGGGAGTCTCCATGGCCGCATCCTGCGCGGCCGGCTGTTCAAGGACGACAGTTAGCCGGTTCAGGCTGTCGCTGACCTTCTTCAGATAGTCGCTCCGCGCCAGTTCGACAGCGATACGGATCGCATTTCCGTAGCCCTTGGCGTCGGCGCCGCCGTGGCTCTTGACCACGATGCCGTTCAACCCGAGCAGCGGACCGCCGTTGACGGCGCTGGGATCGATCTTCTGGCGCATCCGCCGCAGCGCCGGCAGGGCCAGCAGGGCGCCTGCCTTGGCCGGCACGCTGGAGGTCAGCGCCTCCTTCATCAGCGCAGAGATGAACCGCGCGACGCCCTCGGCGGTCTTCAGCGCGATGTTGCCGGTGAAGCCGTCGGTGACGACTACGTCGACGGTCCCCTTGGCGATGTCGTCGCCCTCGACGAAACCCTTGTAGTCGAGGCCCAGTCCGCCTTCCCGCAGGATACGGGCGGCCTCGCGGACCTCCTCGTGACCCTTCATGTCCTCGGAGCCGACGTTCAGCAGGCCGATGGTCGCCCGGCCGCCGCCGTGCACAGCTGTATGGAAGGCCTCGCCCATGATGGCGAACTCGACCAGTTGCTCGGCGTCGCTTTCGATATTGGCCCCCACGTCCAGCACCGCGGTGATCCCGCGCAGCGTCGGCCAGCTGGCCACGATGGCCGGACGCTCAAGCCCGTGCGCCGACATCCGCAGAATCAGCTTGGAGATGGCCATCAGGGCGCCGGTGTTGCCCGCTGAGACGACGGCGCCGGCCTCGCCTGTCTTCACCGCCTCGATGGCGTTCCACAGGCTCGAACCCTTGCCGCGCCGCATCGCCTGGGCCGGCTTCTCGTCCATGGCCACGACCTTGTCGGTGTGCCGCACCTGGCAGACGTCCTCGGCCAGGGCGCATTTCGCCATCTCAGCGCGGATCGCCGCCTCGTCGCCGTGGAGCAGAAACCGCACGCCCTCGCCGCCATGGCGCCTGCGGTAGTCGCGCACCCCCGCCACCACGACCGGCGGGCCATGATCCCCGCCCATGGCGTCGAGCGAAATCAGAACTGGGGAAGACAAGCCGTTTCGACTCCGTCGCGCCGTCAGCCCGGCGCTCGTCTGGGGCGACGATAGCGCCGCACCGGGGGGATGCAACCGCGCCGCCGTTGCGTCAACCGTCGTCGGACGGCCGCAGTTGCTTCAGAACGGCGAAGGGCGAGATTTCGGTCGGCTCGGGTGGCTGAACGAACTCCGCCCCGGGCTTGCGGGGGAAGGGATCGAGCCGCAGGGCCAGTTGTTCGACGGCATACTGTCCGAGATCGACCTGCCCGCCCTCGATCGGATCAGGCGATTCGTCGTCCAGTGTGATGACGATTTCGTCGGAGGCGTCTTCCGCCGCTTCGGCGAGCGCGATGGTGAATGGCGCATCGATCTCCACCGGAAGAGGGTCGAGGGTGATGCCGCAAGTCTGGGCGAGGCTGGCCTTCACCCGTCCCGACAGTCGCCAGCCGCCGGGCGCCGGCGCGAGCGTCATCTCGGCGACGAAGGAAGCGAGAGAGGCGAGGTCCAACGCCCGGGCGATCCGGGCTCGGGCCGCGGCGTCAGGTTCCAGCCGCCGGGTCACGCCGGCCCCGACCTGATGCAGCCGAACCGGCTCGCTGTACGGAAGGTCCGGGCCGCTCATGATCTGATCTCCGCCCAGTCGGGGCTCGAAGTCACGCTCGCGAAGTCCTGCGCCGCCAGCCGGGCGCGACTGGCCAGGGCGTAGGCCGCCAGCGCGTCGCCGTCCGCCGGTTCGTCGCTCTCGAAGACATTGCGGGCCAGGCCGGCGGCCAGAGTCGCCGCGTCTCCCTCCCGGAGGGGCGGTTCATAGGCGGTCATGCGGCCGTACATGGCCTCACCCAGCTTGCGCATCTTCTTGCCCACCGAAATGTCGCCCACGCCGAGCTCCCGGAGCGCGTGATCCAGCGCTGACACATAGGTGTCGAACAGGGCTTGCGCCGCGTCGGCCCCGCGCTCGCCCTCATCGCGCAGCCGCATGACCAGCAGCAGCACGTGCAGCGTGTAGAGTTCGAAGCGGGCGTCGATCCGGTCGGCGACGCCCAGCGTCGTGTAGAAGGCGGGGTCGCGGGCCTGCCGCACCGCCAGTTCATACAGGGGCTGGCCCAGACGTTCGCGGGGACGGGTTCGGAAGAGATTCTGAAGCATGATCATGCGGCCCCTTTTCCGCCGCGCCGTTGAACTAAGGCTCGGGTCCGGTTAGGTCAAAGACCTTGTTCTCTCGCAGGCGCCGTCCATGCTCCGTACCAAGCTCCTCTTCGCTGCTCTCTCGGCCGCCGCGCTGACCGCGGCCTGCGCCCCCGTCGTGGGCCAGAACGGCTTCCAGGCCATCGACGCCAAGCCGGCTGACATCGTGGCGGGAACCGACACCAAGCAGACGGTGCTGACCAAGCTGGGCACGCCGTCGACGACCTCGACCTTCGAGCGCGACAACATCTGGTACTACATCAGCCAGGTGACCGAGAAATACACCTATAACCGGCCGCAGGTGACGCAGCGGACGGTGACCGAGATCAGCTTCAACGACGCCGGCCAGGTCGCCGAAGTCCGCACCCTCGGCCTGGACGACGGCCAGCGGATCGCCATGAACGATCGCGAGACCCCGACCCGCGGGCGTCAGTTGACCATCCTTGAGCAGCTGCTCGGCAACGTCGGCCGTGGCCAGCTGCCGCGCACCGACGAGGACGTGCCCGGCCAGCGCCGTCCCGACTAGAACCACGCCGCGCATCGTCAAACACGAGAACGCCCCGGAGATCGCTCTCCGGGGCGTCTTTAGTTGCGGTCCGCCGCGCCCGGGAGGACGCGGCGGACACAGGCGTCAGAAGATCTTTCCGCTCGCCAGCACCGCCAGCAGCAGCAGGGCCACGATGTTGGTGATCTTGATCATCGGGTTCACTGCCGGGCCGGAAGTGTCCTTGTAGGGATCGCCGACCGTGTCGCCGGTCACCGCGGCCTTGTGGGCCTCGGAGCCCTTGCCGTGGACGACGCCGTTGCGATCGGTGAAGCCTTCCTCGATCACCTTCTTCGCGTTGTCCCAGGCCCCGCCGCCCGAGGTCATGGAAATGGCCACGAACAGGCCGGTCACGATCACGCCCATCAGCATGGCGCCGAGCGAGGCGAACGCGTCCGCCTTGTCCGACAGGAACAGGATAGCCACGAACAGCACGATCGGCGACAGCACCGGCAGCAGCGACGGCACGATCATCTCGCGGATCGCCGCCTTGGTCAGGATATCAACGGCCCGGCCGTACTCCGGCTTGACCTCGTAGGTCATGATGCCGGGGTTCTCTCGGAACTGGCGACGCACCTCGGCGACGACCGATTCGGCCGCCCGGCCCACCGCCATCATCGACATGCCGCCGAACAGGAACGGCAGCAAACCGCCGAACAGCAGCCCGACGACGACGTAGGGATTGGTCAGATCGAAGGCGATCGGACCCATGTTGGCGAAGAACGGATACGCCTCGGGATTGGCCGAGAAGTACTGCAGGTCCGAGGTGTAGGCCGCGAACAGCACCAGCGCTCCGAGCCCCGCCGAACCGATGGCGTAGCCCTTGGTCACGGCCTTGGTGGTGTTGCCGACCGCGTCGAGGGCGTCGGTCGAGTGGCGGACTTCCGAGGGAAGACCCGCCATCTCGGCGATGCCGCCGGCGTTGTCGGTGACCGGTCCGAAGGCGTCCAGCGCCACGATCATCCCGGCGACGCCGAGCATGGTGGTGGTGGCGATGGCGATGCCGAACAGTCCCGCCAGCTGGAAGCTGGCGATGATGCCGACGATGATGGTCAGGGCCGGCAGGGCGGTCGCCTCGAGCGAGACGGCCAGACCCTGGATTACGTTGGTGCCGTGGCCCGAAACCGAGGCGTTGGCGACCGAACGCACCGGCCGGAAGTTGGAGCCCGTGTAGTATTCGGTGATCACGACGATCGCCGCAGTGACGATCAGGCCGACGAGGCCGGACCAGAACAGGTTCATGGCGGTGATAGGATCTCCGCCGATCGGGGTGACGACGGCGTTGTCCGGCAGCATCTGGTTGATGACCAGCCACAGGGCGCCGATGGACAGTACGCCCGTGACGATGAGACCCTGGTACAGGGCGCCCATGATGTTCTGCTTCTTGCCGAGACGGACGAAGAAGCTGCCGATGATCGAGGTGACGATGCAGACGCCGCAGATCGCCAGCGGCAGGAGCATCATGGTTTCGACATAGGGCAGGTCCCGGAAGAAGATCGCGGCCAGCACCATGGTGGCGACCGTGGTCACCGCATAGGTCTCGAACAGGTCGGCGGCCATGCCGGCGCAGTCGCCGACGTTGTCGCCCACGTTGTCGGCGATGGTCGCCGCGTTTCGGGGGTCATCCTCCGGAATGCCGGCCTCGACCTTGCCCACCATGTCGCCGCCGACGTCGGCGCCCTTGGTGAAGATGCCGCCGCCGAGACGGGCGAAGATGGAGATCAGCGAGGCGCCGAAGCCGAGGGCGACGAGACCGTCGATGACCTCGCGGCTGGTGCTCTCGAAGCCCATGCCCTCGGTCAGGAGGGCGTAGTAGCCCGCCACGCCGAGCAGGGCGCCGCCGGCGACGAACATGCCGGTGATGGCGCCCGAGCGGAACGCCAGATCCAGACCCTTCGACAGGCTCTCGGACGCGGCCTGGGCCGTGCGAACGTTGGCGCGGACCGAGATCAGCATGCCGGCGAAACCGGCCAGGCCCGACAGGACCGCGCCGATCACGAAGCCGAGGGCGGCCCACTGGCCGATCAGGAACCAGGCGGCGATCAGGATGACGACGCCGACCATGGCGATGGTCGTGTACTGCCGCCGCAGATAGGCCGAGGCACCTTCCTGGATCGCGGCGGCGATCTCGCGCATCTTGTCGTTGCCGGTCGAGGCCTTCATCAGCGAGGCGGTCTGGACCAGTCCGTAAAGGACCCCCAGCGCGCCTGCGGCGATGACAAGCCACAGAAGATTATTCATGGCGTTTCCAAACCCTGTGTTTCTAGAGGCGCCCGGACCCTTGGCGCGGCGGGCGTTATTCGCCTCTGTCCGCCTTCCGGTCCCCCCGTGCGCACCGGACGCGAGTCTGCGCCCTTGGGGAAATGCGGCGGAAACGTGCCAAATGCGCCGGGGCGACGCAACAGGATTGGTGAACGGGGATCAGCCGGCCCGGACACCGGTGCGCCGTCGCGGCGCCTGGCTGATGACCTCGACCCGGGTAACGGCCCCGCGCCCGGCGATCGGGACGGCCGAGCGCATCAGGCTGGCGGACAAGGCGGCCGTGTCGACGCGGGTCCAGTCGTTCTCGACCACGAAGGGCGTCCGATGGCCCGCGCGCACCAGGGCGTCGCGCAGCCAGGCCTCCTTCGGCCGCATCGATTCGGGCGTCGCCGAGCCGCCGAGATGCAGGCGCAGCGAAACGAAGACGTAGTTGCGGATCCGGCCGCCGGAGATGATCGGCAGGCCCACGCCTGCGATCCCGAGGCTGGCCCCGGGCGTGGGTCTGTCGTCGGCCTTGGCGCCCGGAGCCGCTGCGGCGACAGGGAGGGCGATGGTGGCGGCGATCAGGTCACGGCGGCGCATGGATCCGAGAGTGCCGCACACGCCTTGAGATTTCGTTGTCAGCCGTGGGTGAAGCCGGGACGGTCAATCGGGATCGGCTGGCCGGCGAAGCGGGCGACCACCCCCTCCCCCGCCACGACCCGGCCGATCCGGGTGAGACGCAGGCGGCGCCGCTCGGCCTCCCGGCGCAGGGCGGCTTCGTCGGCGGGACGGGCGGTGAAGGCGATCTCATAATCGTCGCCGCCGGTGACGAGGCGTTCCAGAGCGGCCTGCTCATCCACCCGGCCGTCGAACCACGCCTGGCCCGCAGCGGAGCGGGGCGTGACCTCCAGATCGATCTCGATTCGCACTCCGCCCGCATCCGCCAAGTGCCCGAGGTCGGCGATCAGGCCGTCCGAGACATCGATCGAGGCGCTGGCGAAATCGCGTATCGCGCTGGCGAATTCCACCCGGGGCGTCGGGGCCCGATACTGTTCGATCAGGGTCGCGATCCGGTCCGGCTCCAGGCTCAACTTTCCCTGCGCCGCCTGCAGGCCCAGCCAGCCGTCGCCGATCGAACCGGTGACGAAAACCAGATTGCCCGGCCGGGCGCCTGCGCGTCCGACTATCCGGCCCTTGGGTGTCCAGCCGAGCAGGGTCATCGAGAAGCTCGCCGGCCCCGGCGTGACGACGGTGTCGCCGCCCAGCAGGGCGACGCCGAAGGCCTTCTGGTCCGCTCGCAGGCCATCGACGAAAGTCATCCGCTCGGGCCAGCCGCAGCGCTCCGACCAGTGGCAGGCCAGCAGATAGCCGAACGGCTCGGCGCCCTTGGCGGCCAGATCGGACAGGTTCACCCGCAGCAGCTTGCGGGCGACGGTGTCGAGCGGATCGGTGGGCAGGAAATGAACGCCCTCGACGATGGCGTCCTTGGTCAGGACCAGATCGTGCCCGGTCTTCGAGGGCACGACGGCCACGTCATCCTTCAGCCCCCTGCCCCACTCCGGGTGAGCGAGGGGCGCGAACAGGCGCCGGATGGTCTCGAATTCGCCGGCGACGTCGACCGCGGCCATCAGGTGGCGCGGGCGTCCCGGGCCACGCCATCCAGCGCGGCGTTGACAAATTTCGCCTCGGCGTCGTCGAAGAAGGCCTTGGCCAGCTCGACGTATTCGTCGATCACGATCTCCTTCGGCACGTCCTGCCGCTCGCGCAACTCCCAGGCGCCGGCGCGCAGCAAGGCCCGCAGGGTCGAGTCGAGCCGCTCCAGCCGCCAGTTGGAGGCCAAGCGCGCCTTGATCGACCCGTCGATGTCGCGCTGGCCCTCGACCACGCCGCGCACGATCTCGGCGAAATACGCCTCGTCCGCCTCGGCCAGCGGCTCGCCCTCGATGTCGGCGTCGAACCGGTGGTTGGAGAATTCGGTAATGACGGTCTCCACGCCCTCCCCGGCCAGCTCCATCTGGTACAGGGCCTGGACGGCGGCGAGGCGCGCCACGGTTCGGGCGCGGCGCTGCTTGCTGGTCAGCTGCGGCTCGGCGCGCTGCTTTTCGGCCTGGGCGAGTTGCTCGAGCACGGACTGGAGGCTGGCGGGTTCGGTCACGACGCCAGTCCTACGCGCAGCCGCTTGCGCAAGGCAATGAGGTCGAGACAGGCGCGCGCGGCGCCGCCGCCCTTGTCGCCCTCGCTGATCCGCGCCCGGGCCCAGGCCTGATCTTCGTCCTCGGTGGTCAGGATGCCGTTGCCGACGACCACGCCCTTGAGACCGAGCTGGGTGATGCCCGCCGCCGACTGATCGGAGACGATCTCGAAATGATAGGTCTCGCCGCGAATGACGCAGCCCAGCGCCACGTAGCCGTCATAGCGCGGCGCGGTCGGAAAACGGCCTGCCTCCTCGGCCAGGGCGATGGCGGTCGGGATCTCAAGCGCGCCCGGCACGGAGACGACGTCGAACTCGGCGCCCTGGGCGCGCAGGGCGTCCTTCGCCCCTTCCAGCAGGGCATCGGCCAGATCGTCGTAGAAGCGCGCCTCGACGATTAGGACGCGATACGGCTCGCTCACGATTGTTCTTCTCCGTCCATGTCGCGCCAGCCGACGATGCGCAGGCCGTAGCCTTCCAGCGCGGTGGGATTGGGGCGCGTGGAGCTCATCACGATCATGTCGCGGACCCCCAGATCGAGCAGGATCTGCGCACCGACGCCGTAGTTGCGGATGGAGCGGTCGACCGCCTTGGGCTTTTCAACGCCGGCCAGACGCTCGGCCAGTCCATGAAGCTCGGGATCGCGCAGGAAGACGGTGACGCCCGCCCCCGGGTGGCCGCTGATCGCCTTCAGGGCCCGCGGCACATAGTCCTGTCGCGCCTCGACGTGGCCGAGCAGATCGGCGGCGAAATCGACCTGGTGCATACGCACCAGGGTGGGCTTGCCCGGCTCGATCTCGCCCTTCACCAGGGCCACATGTTCGACGCCCTCAATGGCGTTGCGATACAGCATCAGCCGGAACGGCCCGCCGTGGATGCTTTCGAACGGCGTATCCATGACCCGCTCGACCAGACGCTCGGTCCGGCGGCGGTAGGCGATCAGGTCGGCGATCGTGCCTATCTTCAGACCGTGCAGCTGGGCGAAGGCGACCAGGTCCGGCATCCGGGCCATGGTGCCGTCTTCGTTCATGATCTCGCAGATGACGCCGGCGGGGGTCAGGCCGGCCATACGCGAGATGTCGACCGCCGCTTCAGTGTGGCCGGTACGGACCAGCACGCCGCCGTCGCGGGCGACCAGCGGGAAGACGTGGCCGGGAGAGACGATGTCGTCGGCGCCGCGGGTCGGGTCGGCGGCGACCTGCACCGTGCGGGCGCGGTCGGCGGCGGAGATGCCCGTGGTGACCCCTTCCTTCGCCTCGATGGAGACGGTGAAGGCGGTGCCCATGCTCTCGCGGTTCTCGGCCGACATCGGCGGCAGGCGCAGCTGGCGGGCCCGCTCGGCGGTGATGGCGAGACAGATCAGACCGCGGGCGTGGCGGGCCATGAAATTGATCTGATCGGGCGTGGCGAACTGGGCCGGGATGATGACGTCGCCCTCGTTCTCGCGGTCCTCGGCGTCGACGAGGATGTAGGGCTTGCCGTTGCGGGCGTCCTCGAGAATGTCCTCGATAGGACTGATCGGGCTGTCGTTCATGTTCGCGGCCAGTTGCATCACGCCGTCTCCTGCCACCGCGCGAGGTATCGCGCCAGCATGTCGATCTCGAGATTGACCGCATCGCCGGGATTCAGGCTCCCCAGCGTGGTGGCTTCCCGAGTGTGCGGGATGATGTTCACCTCGAAACGGCTGCCCTCGACCGAGTTCACGGTGAGCGAGACCCCATCGACGGTGACGGACCCTTTCGGGGCGATGTAGCGGTGCAGCGGCGCCGGCGCCTCGATATGGACCCGGTGCGAGCCGCCCTCGGGCTCGATCGCCACAACCCGGCCCAGCCCGTCCACATGGCCCGAGACGATGTGGCCGCCCAGTTCGTCGCCGAGCTTGGCGGCGCGTTCGAGATTGACCCTGTGACCCTCGGTCCAGTCGCCCAGACTGGTCTTCGACAGCGTCTCGCCCGACACCTCGACGGCGAACCAGCCGGGCCCCTTCTCCGTCACCGTCAGGCAGCAGCCGGCATGGCTGATCGAGGCTCCGAGGTCGATGCCGGCCGTGTCCCACGCGGTCTCGATCTCGTAGCGCCGATCGCGCTCGGTTTGCCGCACCGAGCGAACCCGTCCGATGTCTGTGACGATGCCTGTGAACATTCAGAGCCTCTCGTAGCGCTCCCACAGGTCGTCACCGCAAGGCTCGGCCGCAAGGCGCCGGAAGCGGCGCGCCTGCCCCAGCTCCTCGGCGGCGAGCGAGCCGACACCCGGACGTCCCTCCGAGCCGAGCAGGATGGGAGCGCGGAACCATTCGATCCGGTCGACGACGTCGCCGCGCAGGAAGCTGGCCGCGACATCCCCGCCCCCCTCGACCAGCAGGGAGACGACGCCCTTGGCCCGCAGCGCCGTCAGGGCGTGATTCAGCGAGACCCGGCCGTCCCGGCCGGCGTGAACCTGGAGGACCTCGACCCCGGCCCGGATCAGCGCCGGCGAGGGCAGCTGGACGGTTACGACGATCACGGGCGACTCGTGGGCCGAGCGGACCAGTTTTGAACCAGGGTCCAGGCGCTGGCGGCTGTCCATAACGATGCGGACCGGCTGGCGGTCTTCCAGTCCCGGCTGGCGGACGGTCAGCAGGGGGTCGTCGGCGATGGCCGTGCCGACGCCGATCAGGATAGCGTCATGGGACGCCCGCAGGCGGTGGCCCTCCGCGCGGGCGGTCTCGCCGGTGATCCACTGGCTCTCGCCGGCCGCGGTCGCGATCCGGCCGTCGAGGGAGGTGGCCAGCTTCAGGGTGACGCGCGGGCGCATCAGCTCCGCTCGTCGTCCAGACCCTCGTCGCCTAGGAATTTGGCGAAGTCGTTGGTGTGGCGGAAGTCCTTGTAGACCGAGGCGTAGCGGACGTAGGCGACCTCATCGACCGACTTCAGAGCCTTCATGATGAAGTCGCCGACGGTCGAGGACGGGATCTCGGTTTCGCCGAGGCTTTCCAGCTGACGGGTGATGCGGCTGACCAGCTGTTCGATCTGCTCGGGCTGGACCGGGCGCTTGCGCAGGGCCACCGCCAGCGACCGCTCCAGCTTGTCGCGGTCGAAGGGCGTGCGGCGGCCGTTACGCTTGAGGATCATCAGCTCGCGCAGCTGAACGCGCTCGAACGTCGTGAAACGCCCGCTGCACTGCGGGCAGGACCGGCGGCGGCGGATGGCGGCGCCGTCGTCCGACGGGCGGCTGTCCTTCACCTGGGTGTCCGGATTTCCGCAGAAGGGGCATTTCATCGGCGGATCATCCGTAGATGGGGAAGCGGCGCGTCAGCTCGCGCACCTCGCCGGCGACGCGCTGCGACACCGCGGCGTCGGCCTCGTCCGTGCCCTGCATCGAGTCGATGACGTCGGCGATCCAGTGGCCGACCTGCTGGAATTCGGCGACGCCAAAGCCGCGGGTGGTGCCGGCGGGGGTGCCGAGGCGGACGCCGGAGGTGACGGTGAAGGGCGCGGTGTCGAACGGCACGCCGTTCTTGTTGCAGGTCATCAGGGCGTGTTCGAGGGCGGCCTCGGTGGCCTTGCCGGTGACGCCCTTGGGCCTGAGGTCGACCAGCATCAGATGGCTGTCGGTGCCGCCCGAGACGATGGCCGCGCCGCGCTCGATCAGCACGGCGGCGAGGGCCCGGGCGTTGTCCACGACCTGGCGGGCGTAGGTCTTGAACTCCGGTTTCAGCGCCTCGCCGAAGGCCACGGCCTTGGCGGCGATGACGTGCTCGAGCGGGCCGCCCTGCAGGCCGGGGAAGACGGCCGAGTTGATCTTCTTGCCGAGTTCGACGTCATTCGACAGCACCATGCCGCCGCGCGGGCCGCGCAGGGTCTTGTGGGTGGTGGTGGTGACGACGTGGGCGTGCGGCAGCGGGTCGGGATAGACGCCGCCGGCGACCAGGCCGGCGTAGTGGGCCATGTCGACCATCAGGTATGCCCCGACGCTATCGGCGATCTCGCGGAAGCGTTTGAAGTCGATGTGGCGGCTGTAGGCCGAGGCGCCGGCGAGGATCAGCTTCGGTTTCTCCTGCTCGGCCATCCGGGCGACGTGGTCGTAGTCGATCAGGTGGTCGTCCTCGCGAACCTTGTAGGTCACCGGCCGGAACCATTTGCCGGACTGGTTGGCGGGCGAGCCGTGGGTCAGGTGGCCGCCGCAGGCCAGGTCCATGCCGAGGAAGGTGTCGCCCGGGGTCAGCAGAGCCTGGAAGACGGCCTGGTTGGCCTGGGCGCCGGAGTGCGGCTGGACGTTGGCGAAGGCGCAGTTGAAGAGTTGCCTCGCCCGGCTGCGGGCCAGGTCCTCGGTGACGTCGACGTATTCGCAGCCGCCATAATAGCGGCGCCCCGGATAGCCCTCGGCGTATTTGTTGGTCAGGACGCTGCCCTGCGCCTCGAGCACCGCTTTCGAGACGATGTTCTCGGACGCGATCAGCTCGATCTGCTCCTGCTGGCGGCGCAGTTCGCCCTGGATGCCGCCGAAGATGTCCGGGTCGGCCTCGGCGAGGGACTTCGAGAAATAGGCGTCGTGGGTGAAGGCGGTCACTGCGGGTCCCCGGAATTGGCGGCGTTTCATTTAGGCCCGGGCGTCGGTAACCACAACATCTTGTGGTCAGCGCGTGGCCAGCGCCCGTTTCAGCTTGGCGAGGGCGATGCGTTCGAGGCCGCTGGGTTCGGCGACGGGACCGAGGGCGGAGACCTCGAGGCCGGTCGCGACGTGGACCGCCGAGCACTTCAGGTAAGGCCCGTTGCGGGTCATCTCGATGATGACTTCGCCCAGATCAGGACCCAGATCGGGCTCAGGCGACGGCAGGGAGGCGCGCCACGTTGCAGTGGGTCCAGAGCTTGTCCATGGCGGCGACGAGGTCGTCCATCATGGCGTCCGTGTGGTTCGGCGACGGGGTGAAGCGCAGGCGCTCGGTTCCCTTGGGCACGGTCGGGTAGTTGATCGGCTGGACGTAGACGCCGTGGTCCTCGAGCAGCATGTCCGAGATCATCTTGCAGTGAACAGGATCGCCGACGTGCACCGGCACGATGTGGCTCTCGGACGGCAGCACCGGGATGCCGGCGGCGGCGAGGCGGGCCTTGAGGGTGGCGGCGCGCTCCTGATGGGCGTCGCGCAGTTCCGGATGGGCCTTCAGGTGGCGGACCGAGGCCAGGGCCCCTGCCGTCAAGGCAGGAGGAAGACTGGTGGTGAAGATGAAGCCCGAGGCCCAGCTGCGCACGGCATCGACGATGACGGCGTCGGCGGCGATGTAGCCGCCCATGACGCCGATGGCCTTGCCGAGGGTGCATTCGACGATGTCGATGCCGGCCAGCAGGCCGTCGCGCTCGGCGACCCCGGCGCCGGTCGGGCCATAGAGGCCGACGGCGTGGACCTCGTCGAGGTAGGTCATGGCGCCGTACTTCCGGGCCAGTGCGATCGTGCCGGTCAGGTCGGCGATGTCGCCGTCCATCGAATAGACGCTCTCGAAGGCGATCAGCTTGGGCGCGTCGGCGGGCGCGTCGCGCAGCAGGGCCTCAAGGTGTTCGAGGTCATTGTGCGCGAAGATGTGCCGCTCGCAGCCGCCGTTGCGGATGCCGGCGATCATCGAGGCGTGGTTCAGCGAATCGGAGAAGACCACCAACCCCGGCAGGATGCGCTGCAGGGTGGTCAGGGTCGCCTCGTTGGCGACGTAGCCGGAGGTGAAGAGGAGCGCGGCTTCCTTCTGGTGCCAGCTGGCCAGCTCGGCCTCGAGGTCGACCGCCGAGCGGGTCGTGCCGGAGATGTTGCGGGTCCCGCCGGCGCCGGCGCCGGCCGCGTCGATCTCCGCCTGCATGGCCTCGAGCACCGCCGGATGCTGGCCCATGCCCAGGTAGTCGTTCGAGCACCAGACCACGACCTCCTGCTCCGAGCCGTCGGCGCGGCGGCGGACGGCCTTGGGGAACTCGCCGCGCACGCGCTTCAGGTCGGCGAAGACGCGGTAGCGCCCCTCGCTCTTGACCTGTTCAACGGCGGTCTGGAATGCGGCCTTGTAGTCGAACAAACCTGCGGCTCGTCTGGTGTGGTGGACAGGCCGGGTTTTGCGCCCCGGGCCGGCGAAAGTCTATCAGCCGCGCCGGTTAAATCGTCGCAACCTTCTAATTGATAACGGTTCTCAGGTCAGTTCGTGCTCAGCCCTTGGGGAGCTCGTCCAGCTTGCCGCGGAGTATCTGCAGGATGGCCGAGAAGTCGCGGCCGCCGTAGCCGAGGCCGTTGAACATCTGGAACAGGGCCTCGGTCTGGGCGCCGAGCGGGGTTGTGGCGCCGGATTTGGCGGCAGCGTCCTGGGCCAGCTTGAGGTCCTTGAGCATCATGGCGGCGGCGAACCCGCCTTCGTAGTTGCGGTTCGACGGCGCCGTCGGCACCGGACCGGGCCACGGATAATAGGTGGTGACGCTCCAGCTCTGGCCCGAGGACTTGGCGACGATGTCGAACATCTTCACCGGGTCGAGGCCCAGCTTCTCGGCGAGGCCGATGGCCTCGCAGGTGCCGAGCATGGTGATGCCCAGAATCATGTTGTTGCAGATCTTGGCCGCCTGCCCCGCCCCGTGGTCGCCGGCGCGGAAGGTGGCGCGGCTCATCGGCTCCAGCGCCGCCTCGATCCGGGCGAACTCGGGCTCGTCGCAGCCGACCATGAAGGCCAGGGTCCCGGCGTCGGCGGCCATGGTCCCGCCCGAGACGGGGGCGTCGGCGAAGGCGTAGCCGGCCTCCTTGGCCAGGCCGGCGACCTTTCGGGCGGTGTCGACGTCGATGGTCGAGCAGTCGAGCAACAGGGCGCTGGTCGGGGCGTGGCCGATGACCTGTTCGCTGTAGACCTTGAGCACGTGCGGGCCGGCGGGGAGCATGGTGATGACGACGTCGGCGTCCTTCACGGCCTCGGCGACGGAGCCGACGGGTGTGCAGCCGTGTCCGGCGGCGCGGTCGAGCGCGGCCTGCGACAGGTCGAAGGCTAGGACCTTGTGGCCGGCCTTCGCCTGATTGGCCGCCATGCCGCCGCCCATGTTGCCGAGGCCGATGAAGGCGATGGTCCGGGTCATGGCGTCTCTCCCTGAGTGTTGTTGGCCGTCGGATTAGCGGGTCGCAGGCACGGGCGCCAGACACGGGTGTTCGGCTTCCGGAGGCGGGAGCCACGGAAGGATGGGGAGGGCGCGGGACAGCCGGGCCTCGCCCGGTGCTGGGATGTGTTTTACCGTTTCGACGAGACAGGCTGTCCCGCGCGGCCGTTTTCCACACGCCCTCCGACTGGCGGCCCTGCCTTCGGGCCTTTGACGGATCACGCGGCGGCCGCCTTGCGACGACCGACGCGGGGGGGCCTGCCGCCGCGATCGCGACGTCCTC